>VMHT01100746.1_pt1 | contig 118482 bp, 108 predicted proteins | sample 4693611 | NCBI WGS metagenome assembly VMHT01 (sample SAMN12280063, study PRJNA550983) | marine metagenome | isolation source: seawater sampled from same location over 5 years 0.02-0.2 micron viral filtrate | place: USA: collected off the coast of southern California halfway between the port... ... | reverse complement strand
TGATTATCATTATCATTCTCAAAGGATAGGATATCTTATTCTTTGATTTTTTAATTGGAGAATAAAATGGAAATTTCAAATAATTCAAAACCAAAATTCTGGGTAAGCCAGGCTATAAGCTTACCTTCACTATTAGTTTATTTAACTATTTGCTTGACCTTACTTATATCACCTCTAGCTTTTGCTCAAGAAGATGAAACTGAAGAAGTAATTGAAGCAGTAACAATCATTGGTTCATCTGAGGATCAAAAGAAACTTGCTGGATCTGGGCAAATTATTTCAAATGCCGATTTGTTAAAGGCTATGGATACTGATATTCAAAAAATTCTAAATGCTGTTCCTGGCGTATACATGAGAACTGAAGAGGGTTATGGACTAAGACCTAATATTTCCATAAGAGGCACAGCTATAGAAAGATCAGCTAAAGTTGCGATTATGGAAGATGGCGTTTTAGTTGCTCCATCTCCATACACTTCTTCTTCAGCATACTACTTTCCTACAACAGGAAGAATACATTCTGTTGAAGTTCTTAAAGGACCTGCTGCAGTTTCTCAGGGACCTCAAACAATTGGTGGAGCTATCAATTTAATTAGTACTCCAATACCAAATGCACCTTCTGGAAAATTTGTTCAAGAATTAGGTGAGAATGGAATGATGAGGACACATGCCTATTATGGAGGTACCAGTGGTAATTTTGGGGGTTTGATTGAAGTCCATGAGCACGAAAGCGATGGTTTTGATTCTATAGCCAATGTTGGTGGCGATACTGGATTTGATAAATCTGATTTAATGGTGAAAGCAAGATATGAAAATGGCAATCATTCCTTGACTCTTAAAATGGTTGATCTTGATGAAACATCTAATCAGTCTTATGTGGGTCTTTCACAAGCAAGCTTTATTGCTAATCCCAGACAAAGATATGGAGCTACTGCATATGACAAAATGATGAATGATGGAGATCAAACTTCATTAACTTATGTAGGTGATTTTGATAGCTTTAATGTGACATTCACATCTTGGCAAAATGACTATTACAGGGATTGGTTTAAAGTTAGTGATTTCAACAATAAAAAAGAACATGGTGAGCAAGACGATATTAACGAGCTAATCAGTGATGCTAATAATGGTAGCGCAAATGCTCAAGCCATTCTCAATGGTCAGCTTCCAGTTCAAATTGAGTATAAGCATAACAACAGATACTACACCAATGAAGGTTATCAATTTACCATTAACACTTCATTGGGAATTCATGACCTAACTTTAGGTTACAGAGACATGGAAGATTCCGAGAGTAGAGTTCAGGCTCACGAGTACGCAGATCAAGCTGCAGACGGTTCTTTGTCTGCTTTATATGGTTACGTTGGCTTAAATAATAGTAATAACAGATTAAGAGAATCTAGCGCAACATCATATTACCTTCAAGATACCATGGATTTTGGAAGACTAGATGTAACCTTAGGTTACAGATCTGAGGACTATGATCAACGCCACAGAAGATGGTCGGATCCAGCAGGACCAAACTTAACATTGGTTAGAACAGGTGAAGCTGATAATAGAGATACCTTTACAGAAAATGATCATACCACTCAAACCTTTGGAGCTACATACGAAGTAAATGAAAATCTTACTTTAGTTGCAGGATTCCATGAAGGCATGACTCCAATGTTTGGAGCTGATCCAGAAGAGGCAGACAATACTGAACTTGGAATTAGATATTCTGGTGATGCGGGCGATGTTGAAATTTTCTATTTTTCTAGTGAATATTCTAATCTTGCTGCTGAGTGTACTCTTGTAAGTGGCGCAGCATGTAATCCTGATGAATCTGCTGTATTTAGCGGTGGTTCTGCAGATGTAGAAGGTTTAGAATTTAATGGTTCATGGGTTCTTGGGGGTGATAATGGAATTAGTTATCCAATTGCTTTGGCTTATACATCAACTGATGCAACTTTTAATAATAGCTCTGAAAGTGATTATTTTGGAGTTGTTGCGGCTGGAGATGATCTGCCATACATCCCAAGTTCTTCTATGTCGTTGGTAGTAGGCTTTATTACTGACAGTGGGCTAAGTGGAAACGTGAGATTAATTGATGTTGGTAGCTCTTGCTCAATAGCAGCATGCGGCACCTACAATAAAATACATGCTCACACTATTCTAGATCTAAATCTTAGGAAAGCACTCAATGAAGCAATGGATGTATATGTGGTTCTTGAGAATGCAACAGATGATGAAGATATCATTTCTAGAGCTCCATCTGATGGTGCAAGATCGCAAAAGCCTAGAACTCTAAAAGTAGGATTTAGTTACAAGTTTTAAGGAGGAGTGCCTAATTTATTTTTTGGGACGGCTGCTTAGTCATGATGATCCTTGTGCTTCCATACAGTGATCTAAGCAGCCAATTTATCAGTTTGGGTAGAGAATCAAGTAATCTTAGTTGTATCCCCTAAGTGTTAGTTTCACAAAACTTAAAAATGATTTTCTACCCATTTATTTTCAAAGTGAAGGACTTAGTTAAAAATGATCTCTATAGGACAAGAATTACCAACCGTTAAACTCTTAACTGCTTTGCCAAAAAAATTAGAGCCAGTTGATGATGCGTTTGGTGAATTTTCAAACATATCTCATCCCGATAAATGGAAAGTAATTTACTTCTACCCAAAAGACTTTACGTTCATTTGCCCAACTGAAATTTTAGGTTTTGACAGCATTCAGAGGTCTGGTGAAGCAGTTGTATATGGAGGTAGCGTTGACAACGAACATGTAAAACTTGCATGGAAAAGGGCTAATCCAGAAATGGCAAGTATCGAGCATGAGCTATTTTCAGATCCTGGAGGAATTTTTGCTAGAGCAATGGGAGTCCTTGATACAACTTCAGGTGTAGCTAACAGGGCGACATTTATCTTTGATCCAAAAAATATTTGTCAGCATGTATCTGTAAATGCTATGGATACAGGAAGAAACCATACTGAAATACTAAGAACATTATTAGCCCTCAAGGCTGGTGGTCTTACCAGTTGTTCGTGGGAGCCCGGTCAAGAACTTCTATAACATCTCATAATATATTTTTTTAGAAATTAATCTTGTACAATAGCTCTCCAATGTGGGGCTATAGCTCAGCTGGGAGAGCACCTGCTTTGCAAGCAGGGGGTCCGCGGTTCGATCCCGCGTAGCTCCACCACTTTTTAGATGATCAAATTTCCTTTAACAATTTCTTTAATCGGTATGGCAGGCGCTGGTAAGACCTCTGTTGGCAAAGCTTTAGCAAAAAAAATAAATTACAAATTTATAGATACAGATAAAGTCATTGAGGATACTCATAAAAGCTCTTTGCAAGGGCTCTTGGAAAGCCATGGATATTTAAAACTAAGAGAAATTGAAGAAAGGGAAGTCTTAGGCTTATTAATTGATAGAAGCATAGTTTCAACAGGCGGAAGTGTTGTCTATGGAAGTGAAGCAATGAATTTTTTGAAAGAAAACTCAACCATTATTTATTTGGAGATCAGTTTAGAGCAAATTTACGAAAGAGATATTAATTTTTCAGATAGAGGGTTTGCAAAGCATCCCGACCAATCCATTGAAGAAGTATTTGCTGAACGCACAGAACTTTATAAAAAGTATGCGGACCTTGTTGTTTCAAATAATGCTGAGATTGACGATTGTGTGGATTTAATTATTGATAGGCTTAATCCATAGCCGTCTTTGATAGCTAAATAATATCCCAAAACTTAGAATAAGATTTATTAACGCATGCAAGGTCATGATAATGCTTGGTAGCAAGGTTTCATCAGCAAAACCAAATAGATAAATTAGTATTAGTACCCCAAGTGCTCTAAAAATTTCTACATAAAGAACCGAATAATTATTATTCAGAGTAATGCCTATGATGCTGGATGAAATTAATATTGATGCTCCAAAGAAAGCAGTTTCAGTATATGTTTGCTGACTGACAGTCAGAAAAACTATCATTGCAAAAACTGGCATGATGAAGATCTGAGTAAATAAAAATGGTTTCAATGCTGAATCAAGCTTTGGATCAAATTTTTCTTCAAACTTTATGTCCTTAGGAGGGAATCTTTCGATCATGTCCGCAGGTCTCCATTTAGTTGAAGAAAACCAAACTTTAATTTTATCTTTCCAGTGCTTTGTGTAGAAAGAATCTCTTACCATTCCAGAAAAAACTTCTACGTTAGCCCAAAGTGGATTCCAGCTTCTCAATGGCTTAACGGTTCCATAGACAGGCTTGATTTCATCTTTTTCTTCAATGTATGTGCCAAAGAATCGATCCCATAGTATAAAAACACCACCGTAATTAGCATCAATATACTCAGGATTTTTTGCATGATGAATCCTATGATTGGACGGGGTTATAAAAATTTTCTCGTACCAACCAAGCTTTCCAATGTGTTCAGTATGAACCCAATATTGATAGATGAGATTTAAGCCGCCTACTGCAACAAAGATCAATGGCGGGACCCCCAAAATTACCATTGGTAAATAAAAAATCCATTTCCAAAGAAAGCCAGTACTTGTCTGACGCATCGCAGTTGATAAATTGAACTCTTCACCATGATGATGAACTACATGAGTGCCCCATAGTAATTTATTCTCATGATGCAGACGATGCATCCAGTAATACAGAAAATCATACAAGACAAATGCAAACACCCAAGTAAAGATTGAATTTTCAGGCAGAATATTTAGGCTTAAATATGATGCAACATAAGCATAAACTAAGCCCTGAGCTCCTAAATTTAAAATAGTAGGAAATCTGCTCAGTAAGCCAATATTAATGCTAGTAATGGTATCGTTCAGTCTGTAATTATTTTTACCCTTTAATTTGCCATACGTATATTCAATCAAAATCATGACAAAAAAGATTGGTATAGCTAAAAATATTAGAAACGATTTATCCATGATGTAATCTCAGATGGAACATTTTATCTTATTTTAAAGGTAAAATTGAATTATGAAAGTTTCAGTTGCTAGCGGAGGATTTGATCCTCTGCATTCTGGCCACATTCAGTACCTTAAAGCTTCTGCAAAAATAGGAGATCATTTAGTTGTAGCGCTTAATAGCGATGATTGGTTGATAGCAAAAAAAGGTAAAAATTTTCTTCCTTTTACTGAGAGAAAGCTGATTTTAGAACATATGGAGATGGTGGATGAGGTTATCGAGTTTGATGATGATGATCTTGGGAGCTGTAAAAATGCGCTTTATAAAGTTAAAGAGAAGTATCCAAATGATGAAGTAATATTTTGTAACGGAGGAGATAGAGATAAAGAGAATATCCCTGAGCTAGAGGTAGAAAATATAACTTTCAAGTTTGGTGTAGGTGGAGAAAGTAAAGCTAACTCTTCAAGCTGGATCTTAAAAGATTGGCATTATGGAGATGAAGATAGGATTTGGGGAAGATATAAGAATTTACTCAAGGAATCAAATCTAACCGTTAAAGAAATTATGCTTGAACCCGGTAAGGGGATGAGCCTGCAAAAGCATTCCATGCGAAGTGAGGTTTGGTTCGTTAGCAAAGGAGAGTGTTACGTTAATCACTCAGAAGAGTCACCAGACAAAACCAAAGAAATTTTCTTGCCAAATGAGTCGGTATTTACGGTCAATCAGGGTCACTGGCATCAACTCTTTAATAAGTCAGATAAGCCATGTCATATCATAGAAATTCAGTATGGAGATAAAACGACTGAGGATGATATTGAAAGACACAGCTATTTTAAAAATAATTAACTAGCTAATTTTCAATACAGCCAAGGGCATTTGCATACTCACAATTTTCCGCATAAACACCTTTAATGCCTGCAAGTTGCAGTCGCTCGCCAATCCCAGCCTGAACGTTTTTAAGTAAGGCAGTTCTGCCAATAAAGTAAACTTTATCAACCTCCAGTAAAAAGGCATTAAGATATGCGATCGTGCCAATAACTTCTCCGATCATATTGCAAAGGCTCGCAGCAACATTTTCCATAGTTGCAAATTCTGAATTAACTACTTTGCCAAAATTTGTAGCCGTAATCTCAGGAGACAAATTACCAATCTTATTCACTACATCACCTATTAGATAGTCTATTTTGGATTTATCTCCTTTTTCTGCAAACTCATCAATTTCCAATGCATTATCATTTCTTAATAACAGGCTACCTAATCCACACAACATTCCACCACCAACAGCAATGCCCCCCAAGTGATTACCATTCACACCATCAAAGTGTACACAAGCAGTTCCTGTACCCGTGCTAACAATTAATGCACTTTCCTTTAGGTCATAAAGTTGTTTAGCCCCAAGTGCAATTGAATCAATTTCATTCTTATGACTCACAGGCAAACCATTTAATGTTTTAGGTAAGTCACTTGATTTACCTCCAGTTACAAAAATTTTTTTTATATTTTCTGGCTTCTCTATAGAATCAAATATTTTTTGGAGATCATGATTCATATTTGAGGATTTTAATGTTTGAAAGTTAGTTCCTTGATCATTAGAGATAGCAACATCCGTATGAGTAATCCCAAAATCAATTCCAATTTTCATTTTTTAGATATTTAAGATTCTGATTATTAATCTTTATTTACTTCTTCTGCTTCGCCTTCAATAATTCGTCCAGGTGAACTATCTTTATTTGAAGAAGAGCTCTTTTTTCTCCATGGAGGATTACCCCAATTTATACGATCATCTCTGTTTGTTTGTTTAGCTGAAGCCTTAACTTTACCAAGATTAAAGAAAATAAATAATGAAATTGCAGCTAGTAATCCAAAAATTATGGAGTTCATTTAGTTATCTGCTTCTAAGCTTTGCTAAGAGTCTTAGGATCTCAAGATAAAGCCAAATCAGCGTTACCATTAATGAAAATGCCCCATACCACTCCATGTATTTAGGAAGACTATTTTCTGCACCTTGTTCAATGAAATCAAAATCAAGAACCAAGTTAAGAGCAGCAATGCATACAACAAAAAGAGAGAAACCGATTCCAAAGATTCCATTTGAGTGAATAAAACCAATACCTGAACCAAAAAAGCTCATTACAAAACTAACAAGATAAAGAATCATGATTCCAAATGTTGCAGAAAAAATCATTAACCTAAAATTTTCTGTTGGTTTTATTAATCCACTTTTGTAGAAAAATAATAATGAGGCGAGCGTACCAAAAGTAAGACCAATAGCCTGGATCGCAATGCCCGGATATTGCATTTCAAGCATTAATGAAATTCCTCCTAAAAATAAACCCTTCACAAAAGCATATATTGGGGCGGTAATTCCAGCATTTCTTGGTACAAACGAGGTATATATTGCCAAGCCAAAGCCAACAAGAGCTCCTCCAAACATTAAAAATGGGTTTGGAATGTTCCAGCTGATAATTGCCCCAAAAAAACATAGCCCTAAAAGGACGCCTGTTTTATTGACAGTTCCATCGAGAGTCATTCTTTCAGAGCCTACAAAACCCTGTGAATTATTAAATTTATCTCCGAAAACAGGATTTCCTGATCGACCAAATGTTTCTAAAGCAGCATGTCTAGCCATAATTTACCTCTTATATATATTTATGGACAATTAAATAAAAGTAAAGTTTATAGTGAGTTAATCCATTCGCTAATAACTTCAACCCCTTCATCATGTTTTAGAGCTCTTCCAGATTCTGGCATCATGATGCCTGGATCCATCGACTCCATTCTTCGCAATAATATCGACTGATTAGGTTTTTTTGGAACAATTGAATATTTTAGATTAAAACTTGCCTTACCTGCGGCAACTGGTTTTTTATAAAATCCTAGACTCTTTTTATTGGTTTCTTCCAACATAAGATAGAGCCCTGTGGTATCAGCTGCTCCGCCAGGGATATGGCAATGAGCACAGTTTATTTCAAGGTATGCACGTGCACGATTTCCTATATCTTCATTAAGGTTTGAGTAATTGATCATTTTCATAAAATCTATATCTTGATTAATCCAACCCAGATCGTGCCATTTAGCTAATTGGTTTTGAGGTTTTTCTTTATAATTTAAAATTAGATCCATATTCCTTGCTTTTGGTCCAATTGGAGTTAGAGAGCCATTAATCTGATGACACTCTTTACACTGATTTTTATTTGGTGCCCTGTATCTTACTGATCTGATGTTACCGTCTTCATCACTGAAATCTGTTTGAATAGTTCCCCCAACCAGACTGAGGTATGCTTCAGATTGATCTTCATTCCAAATGTAGCTTACCGCTTTCCATCCTCCTTCGCTGTGGATTAAGAGTCTCGTTTCCAGTAGCTGAGGAGTAAGTTCGGACATGGTATTTTGATACGAGAAGGTTTTAATCAACACTGATCCGACTGGAAACATGAAAACTTTATTTTTTTCGTGTCCTACCTTCATTGCAGGCGGAACGTATACAAATCTTTGTTTATGGGTGTAATCAGAAAAAAGCTCACTTTGAAGTTGGTAAGGCAAGACTTCATCTGTTGGAATTTGATTAGTCAGGTCTTTAAAAAAACGGTAATCGGAAAGCTTAGAAAAAAACTTACCCTCAATATGTGCCTGTTTATCTATTGCCGTTATTGGTATTGATACTAAGCTTATTACTAGGAGAATAGATTTAAAGAACTTCATTTAATTTAACTGCTTGTAAGGGCTTTATATTTCCTGAGAATTCATTGATGTCTCTTTTTACTGGGTCTAAGAGCGGCAGTATGTATTTAATTGGGTCTAATGTAATAATTGAAGGAGAGCCGCCTTCATCAATGATCATCTTGTCTTCTTGATTTTGTCCAAAAAACATTTGAGAAACTGGAACCACGCCATCCCAAAAGATATCAGGCATTTCTCCATTAGAAAGTTCAAATAAAAGCCTAGCCAAATCATTTGATTCAACATCCGGGTTTTTACCATTGTTTATGTATTCATTATTATGAATTTGTATGTAGCGAGGATGTGGATAGTAGCTCTTATCTTCGTAGTCGTCAGCATAGGATATTACTGCAATTCCAATGGTGCCGTTATTTTCAATACGGTTTTCAAAAACCTCTACATGAGAATTAGCCATCACCATAATTCCACTTCCGCTAGGCACCTCTCCAACAATATTTCCCTCCGGTGCAAAATTTGGCGTGTTGTTATTAATAACTTTATTATTAAAGACCCTTACATGATGTCCGCCTTGCTGTGGAAGATCCGGTAAATCAAACACAAGGATCCCCCCTGTATTTTCTTCAGCTAAATTATCATAGACATCTGCATAAAATGAATTCTCTATTTCTATTCCAGCAACGTTATGCTGAACAAAACTATTTTTTACGACGATGTTTTTGGACTGTCCAACATAAATGCCTGCATCAGAGGCTCCAATTGCTACACAATCATCAATCAGAATATTTTCAGATTCAACTGGGTATAAGCCGTAGGCACCGTTTGTTGTTTTAGGACCTCCAGTCCATTCAGTTTTAACTCTTATAAAAGAAATATTATCAGCACCTTTTGACTTGATCGCATCACCTTTTGCATTCACAACTGCGAAGTCTTGCAAAATCACATTATCAGAGGTGACCAATAATCCTTGTGCTCCAGATTTTTGATTGCTAAATTCTAGGATGGACACATCCATCCCTTCCCCTTCAATTTTGACACCTGGAACATCCAAAGATAATCCATCTTCAATAACAAAAATACCTCCGGTGAGTCTAACAACATCTCCAGGCTCAGCAATAATTAAAGCTTCTTGAATATCTTTATAGGAATTTTCGCTCGGCTCAACAATGATTAGCGCAGCACTTAAATTAAATACTAGTAAGCCGGAGAGTATTGCTAAATTAAGCTGATGCAGGGATTTCGTTAAACTTCTCAAGTGGTTTCTCAAGCTCTTTCCAGTCACACTCAAAGTCATCAGGAGCATTCTCATACTCTAATAATCCTAATGCCTCAAATTTAGGACGCACGTTATCAGTCAGCAGTCCAATTCTAGATAGGTTAGGCATGATTCTAGAAAATAGGAAATTTCTGAAGGTTGAATTTGCTGATGTGCTTAGCGTAAATTCTCTTGCTTCTTCAGCCGACATTTTTAGATACTTCTGCATTGCAACAGTATTAATAAGTCTTTCTCTTGAAATAACACAGGCTTCATATGCAAATTCTGCTCTTTCTTCCACTTCTTCTGGCGATAATGTTTTTACAAAGTCTTCAAGATAGTTGATTCCGAAAGTAACATGGCGAGCTTCATCTCTAATTACATAATGCAGTAACTGTTCTAGAAGTGGGTCTTTAGTTAGGCCTTTTAACATTTGAAATGCTGCAAGTGCAAGACCTTCAATAATAATCTGCATACCGATAAATTTAAGATCCCATCTTTCATCAGTAAGAATCTTATCCAGCAACATTTTTAAATTTTTATTGATTGGATAGTGGATACCAATTTTATCTTGGAGATATCTGTTAAAGACCTCAACATGTCTTGCCTCATCAAAAGTTTGGGAGGCAGCATATAATTTTGCATTATAGGTTGGAGCGCAGCTCGTAAGCTGAGATGCCACTAATAATGCACCTTGTTCACCATGAAGAAACTGAGAGAGTAGTTCAGCAGCATCGTGCCTATCAAACTCAATTTTTTCTTCATCAGTTAGTGCTTCATACGCGGCAAGCGTTTCATGAGGAAGCTGCTCATCTACTTCTACAAGTTTCTGATCGGCAGGATGAGTGTAATCCCAATTTAAATCGATGGATCCATTCCAATTTAGCTGTTTGCCTAATTCATAGAGCTTCTTGATTCTATTATCTGCGACTGTATAGTCCCAGTTATAAGCGCCGGTAAGAGGCGTATTAAATATCTCTACAATGTCCTCAACATGATCCTTTGTGAGGTTCATTTCGTTGTCAAAATAGAGTAATTCGCTTGGTGGGCCGTCTTGTTGTTTTATTTTCATAGTTTTAATGTTAACACTGTAAACATTAATTATAATACTTTTTGGTGTTTGATAAAAGTTCGGTTAACTGATCAAGAAGAACTTCAGCTAATTCTTCCGCACGATGTATGGTCACCGATCTTTGATAATATTTTGTAACATCATGCCCAATTCCTATTGCAATTAACTCAGTATCTTCAAGTTTTGAGATTTTTGAAATTGAATCATGTAGATGACTTTCTAAAAGATTATTTTCGTTGGTGGATAGAGTGCTGTCATCTACTGGAGCACCATCAGAAATTACAATTAGAACCTTTCTTTGTTCAGGTCTTACTTGGAGTCTACTGGCAGCCCATAACAGAGCCTCTCCATCAATATTTTCTTTAAGTAATCCATCCCTCAGCATTACCCCAAAATTTTTCCTAGCCCTTCTAAAGCTATTATCTGCAGATTTAAAAATAATGTGTCTAAGGTCATTAAGACGACCAGGCAGAGGAACACTTCCTTGGTTCATCCAGAGTTTTCTTGCCTCACCGCCTTTCCAATGTTTGGTGGTAAAGCCTAATATTTCTGTATTGATGTTGCATCTATCAAGCGTACTTCCAATTATGTCGGCACATATTGCAGCAAGCGTCATTGATCGACCTCTCATTGAGCCTGAACTATCAATTAATATAGAGACAACTGTATCTTTAAAATTTATTTCTGATTCTTGCTTGAAACTAAGCGCGGAACCTGGCCTGGTAACAATTCTTGTAAGTCTTGCTGTATCGAGCAATCCTTCTTCAAGATTAAAGTTCCAACTTCGATTTTGCTGGGCTTGTAGAATTCTTTGTAGTCGGTTAGCTAGCTTACCGATGGTTTGAATATGAGGCTCCATCAATCTATCGAGCTGTTGTCTTAGTCGCTGGACTTCATCACGGGTTGCTAGATTCTCTGCATTAATGATTTCATCAAAATGCGTTGAAAAAATAGAATATTCTTGTTGTCCTAGGGATTCATTATCAGCTCTGCTATTTCTCTCTAAATCAATCTCTTCTTGTATCGATGTATCATCAACTGCAACCTGTTCCATCGATTCAGTTTCAAAGAATTCTTCAGACATTTCTCCTTCAAGGTCTGTCTCAACCGAAGAGTCTTCACTAATTTCATTTTGCTCTGCATTTTCTTGTGTTTCTTGCTGATCTTGATCCTGTTCGGGCTCATCATACTTTTCATTATTAAGATCATCATCACTTTTAAGAAACTCCTTAATTAAATCAGTACACAGCTGTTGATATCTCTCTTGGTCATTTATTGAATTGATCAATTCAATAAAACTATTTTCAAACGACGCTAGATAGTTTTTATCTTCTTGAAGAATTTTCTTTGCTGCATCGCCTAAATCTTTCTTTGCAATCTCGCGCATGAATAAATTAAGAGAGATTGGAAAAAAATCTTTTTCTTTTTTGCTTGAAACAAGCTCTGCAGATCTTTGCTCAATAAATTTAGCAATATTACTTTCTGAGCCTTTGTAGAGGGAGGTTCCAAGGTATTCAACACGAAATCTTTCAAGTTCATAAAAAAGCTCAACTTCTGAACCGGACAGGTCTTCTTTTAAATTTTTGTGGAATTTTTTCCAGAATAACTGTGTATCTAGGCTTCCCCTCCATTGATCAAGTTTTCTTTTTGCTCTAGGAGGCAGTGGAATATGAACCTCACTAGAAGGGAAATTATTCCAGTTTCTTTTGGTGATGCTTAAATCTTTCTTTTTGGTAATTGCTCTGGCCGTTGAGTCAGCCGCGAGTTTTAAGGCATCATTTGATAATTGTTCAGGCATTAAGAATCATTTTTTTCTTCAAAACACCTTTGAAAGTATTCCATTACTATGGGTTTCTCAAGATCATCGCACTTATTCAAAAATGTTAAAGAGAAAGAATCTAACAAGTCATTAAAAATAAGATAGTTTTGTCCCCAGCTTAATACTGTTCTCGGAGACATCAATGTTGATATGTCACCATTGATAAAACCTTGTCTAGTTAGCTCGGCAAGCAAAACCATATTTTTTATAATTTCTTGGTTCTCTTTTCCTTTCAACTCAGGAATCTTTTTTTGAATAATTGCCTCTTCTTGTTTTCTTGGAAGATAATTTAATGTTGAAAGGACATGCCATCTATCCATCTGTCCTTGATTAATCTGCTGTGTCCCGTGATATAGGCCGGATGTATCACCAAGACCAACAGTATTTGTTGTAGCAAATAATCTAAAGGATTCATGAGGTGTGATAACAGTGTTTTGATCGAGGAGGGTAAGCTTTCCATCCACTTCTAAAATTCTTTGGATAACAAACATTACATCTGGTCTACCTGCATCATATTCATCGAAAACCATTGCAACAGGATTTCTGAGTGACCATGGCAGGATGCCTTCTTTGAATTCAGTAATCTGTTTTCCATCCTCAAGCACAATGGCATCCTTACCCAATAGATCTATTCTGCTTATATGACTATCTAGATTTATCCTCACGCATGGCCAATTAAGACGCGCTGCAACTTGTTCGAGGTGGGTTGATTTCCCAGTTCCGTGGTAGCCTTGAATCATAACTCTGCGGTTAAACATAAAGCCGGCAAGGATCGAGCGGGTATTCGACTCATCAAACACATAAGTCTCATCTATCATTGGCACCCATTCGGTTTTTTCTTTGAAACCAAAAACATCAAATCCAGCATCAAAACCAAAAACTTTTTTTGTATTAATCTTTTCTTCTGGCCTTTCAGGCAATTCTATTAATTTTTTATACATTATTTTCTGTGTTGGGGTGGTTATCCTACATTTAGAATCCGATTAGTTCTAGTTTTTATGGGATAATTATAGGCATGAATAAAGCCTTAACAAACACCCTTAAGCTCTTTGAATTGGAAAAAATTGATAGAGATATTTATGCATGGAGTGGTTCAAGCGTTGGGTTTGGAAGGATTTTTGGAGGTCAAGTTATGGCACAGACGCTCATGGCAGCATATTCAACAGTAGATAAGAAAAGATTTGCACACTCTTTTCACTCTTATTTTTTAAGGCCAGGTGATATGAACCAAAAAATTATTTTTGATGTAGACAGAATAAGGGATGGCAGGAGTTTTACCACGAGGCGGGTGAGAGCAATTCAAAACGGTGAAGCTATCTTTAATTGCTCGATATCATTCAAAGTCAAAGAGAAAGGATTAACGCATCAGTTGAGCATGCCAAAAGTTCCTGGTCCAGAGGGATTGGAGAGTGAATGGGAAATGCGAAATAAATTAAAAAGCAAAATTGAAAAAAAATATTTACCGATTTGGCTGAGGGAAAGAGAGATTGATATGCGTCAAGTGGATCCAGTTGACCTCCTTAATCCACAAAAATCTCCGCCTTTCAAAAAAACATGGATCAAGCCTAATGGTAACCTACCCAAAGATCAGAAAATACATCAAGCTTTGATGCTTTATGTTTCTGATATGGGTTTGTTGGGAACAGCGGTAAATCCTCATGGACTAAATTTTATGTCTAAAAATTTCCAAGGCGCAAGCCTTGATCATGCTATGTGGTTTCATAACAATATCAATTTCAATAACTGGCATCTCTATCATATTGATAGTCCCATATCTGGTGGTGCGAGGGGGTTTTCTAGAGGCTCAATTTATACCAAGTCTGGGAGGCTTGTCGCTTCTACTTCTCAAGAGGGATTAATGCGAGTATGGGACTAGTCTTAATTAGTCTCTAATTGCTTCAATCATAAGTTTTATATTTTCTGGATCAATGTCAGGGGTTATCCCATGCCCTAGATTAAAAATATAGCCAGGATAATCTTTCATTGTGTTACATATTTTTCTTACTTCGGTAATGATCTCATTCTCACCAAGTAAAAGTATTCTGGGATCAAGGTTGCCTTGAATGGCATACTTATTTAGGAGTTTATCCCTAGAATTTTTAAGATTTTCTGTGAAATGCAAGCTTAAACATTGAATGTTTTTAAATGGATTATCTGAAAAAGGTAAGATTGGATTTTTCTCAAAGACGATTAAAGGTATGTCTTTTGTTATTTCATCATGCTTTAACAAGTCAATTAATTTTTGAGTATAAGTAAAGGAAAATTTTCCTAAATGACCTGCATCCAGAAGGTCAGCCCATGAATCAAATATCTGGAGTGCATTTACACCTGACATAACTTGTTGTTTTAGATATTCGAAACAAGCATTTGTATAGACCTCAAGTAATTTATGAATTGAGGCTTCATTTTCTGTCATGAATCTTTTGGTCTTCTGAAAAGTTTTTGAGCCACTGCCCTCTATGGAATACGCCACTAAGGTCCATGGACTTCCACAAAATCCAATTAGGGGCAAATTATCAGGAAGGATTTTTTTAGTTTCCTCAACCGTCTTAAAAACATAACTCAAATCATTAACATCAAATTCATTTAAATCATCAACATGTTTTTTTGAGGATATCGGATTTTGGAAACGAGGACCCTCTCCTTCAGCAAAATATAAGCCTAGGTTAAATGCATCTGGTACCGTCAGGATATCTGAAAATAAAATTGAAGCGTCGAGCTCATATCGCTCTATTGGCTGAAGTGCCAATTCTGCGCAAGTTATTGGCTCCTTGCACATATCAAGAAAATTTTTATAGTTTTTTCTGATCACCTGATATTCCGGCAGATATCTACCGGCTTGACGCATTAGCCAAATAGGAGGCTTGCTAGTTGGTTCTAAATTAAGCGCACTTAAAAAAGAAGATTCATTAACTGACATATTCAATAATGCTTTTAGCAGCTTCTCTACCTTCCCAAATTGCAGTAACCACAAGATCTGAACCTCGCACCATATCTCCTCCTGCAAAGATGCTTGGGTTGGAAGTTTGGAATTTAAATTCCTGATGTTCTTCTGCTATCACTAAGCCATTCTTATCAGTGTGTATGTCATGGTCTGCAAACCAGTTGTAGGGACTTGCTCTAAATCCAAAAGCAACGATTACTGCATCCGCAGGATAAATTTTTTCACTTCCTTTAATTGGAATCGGCATTCTTCTGCCATTAATATCGGGATCCCCAAGCTGTGTATTAATGGTTTTAACCCCCTCGACTTTGCTGTTACCAATAATCTCAATCGGCTGAACATTAAACTCGAAGTTAACTCCTTCTTCCTTTGCATTCATGACTTCTTTTCTAGAGCCTGGCATATTTTTTTCATCTCTCCTATACAGGCATGAAACAGACTTAGCAGATTGCCTGATAGCGGTTCTGTTGCAATCCATTGCAGTATCACCACCACCAAGTACAACAACATTTTTACCCTTTAAGTTGATGTAGTCTTCTTTTTTTTGGGGAAGTTTGAGCAGGTGATTTGTATTGCCAATGAGGTAGTCAATTGCTTTAAATACTCCTGGTAGGCTCTCACCCTCAAAACCTCCTTCTAGAGAGGTATAGGTTCCAGTTCCCAAGAAAACAGCATCATATTTAGATTCAATTTCTTGAAAAGAGATGTCTTTGCCAATTTCACAGTTCAAGTTAAATGTAACACCCATTTCTTCAAACATCTTTCTTCTTTTCTTGACAATCTTTTTTTCAAGCTTGAATTCAGGGATCCCGAAGGTTAATAAACCTCCGATTTCAGATTGTTTTTCAAAAACATCGCATTTAACCCCAGCCCTGATTAAGACATCAGCACAAGCCAGGCCTGCAGGGCCTGAACCAACAATAGCAACTTTATTTTTGGTCCATCTTCTGTTTTCTAAATTAGGTTTCCAGCCTAATTCAAATGCTTTATCAGTTATATATTTTTCAATATTTCCAATGCTAACAGCTCCATAGCCATCATTAAGAGTACATGCGCCTTCACATAATCTGTCTTGAGGACATACTCGACCACAAACCTCAGGGAGACTGTTTGTTTGATGGCATAATTCTACAGCTTCTAGGATATTGCCTTCATTAACCAGTTTGAGCCAATTAGGAATGTAATTATGCACAGGACACTTCCACTCACAATAAGGATTTCCACAATCTAAACACCGATGAGCCTGGCCCGCAGCCTCTGTTGAATTATAGTTCTCATAAATTTCAATAAAGTTAATGCGCCTCTCTTCGATTGTTTTCTTTTTTGGATCAAATCTATTTACGTCTAAAAACTGAAAATTATTTTCTAAAATGACATGGTCCTTACTAGCGAATGAATCACGCAAGCTTTTGCCTAAAGCCATTGCAGGAATTGCTTCTGCTTGATTGGAGGTTAGCTCTTCTTTCCATTCATATAACCTTGTTTTTGCTTCCTCAAGGGTGGTGATTGGCGCAAATGATTTAGTAAAGTATTTTCTGTTTAGTCTTATTTTCCCATAGTAATAGGGTGACTTTGGTTGGGTGAAAAGCATTAATCCTTTTTCAACCTTATATTGCTTGTGCTTCTTATTCATAAAGGTATGACATAGTATGACATTTTTGTGTTAGTATCTACCTCCCCATGACTATAAATGCTAAAACTTTGTTTGATCCAAGTCTTGAAAAGGACAACTGTGGCTTTGGCTTAATTGCTCAAAGAAATGGTAAAAGATCAAGAAAGCTAGTAAAAAAATCTATTTTAGGACTCACCAGCATGACTCATCGTGGAGCAATTGGGGCCGATGGAAAAACTGGAGATGGCTGCGGATTATTATTTGATCTAAATCATTCTTTTTTTAAGTTGAAGGTTAGTGGAGAGCTTGATGTTAAGCTTCCAGATTTTTTTGCTGTTGCTCAATTATTTCATAAGAATGATATAGATTTTTATTATAGTTCGATACGTAAATTTCTTAATTCCCAAGACTTAGATATTGCGGTCACAAGAAGCGTTCCAGTTAATAATGAAGTCCTAGGAAAAATTGCAAGACAAAACTTACCTAATATTTCACAGGTTTTTATAACTTCAAAAAATACAAATCTTAACAAAGAAAGGTTCGAGGCATGCTTACTTCAGGCGAGGAAGTTTATTGAAGAGAAGTTCGATAATGATGAAGAGTTTTATGTTTGCAGTATGTCAACTCAGACGATTGTTTATAAAGGTTTAATGCTTCCGAGTGCAATCGATGAATTTTATTTGGATTTGAAAGATAAAAAATTTGAAGCAAAGATTTGCTTATTCCATCAACGATTTTCAACAAATACCTTGCCTAGATGGCATTTGGCTCAACCATTCAGATTACTTGCTCACAATGGAGAAATTAATGCGATCAGAGGAAATAGAAATTGGGCTAAAGCAAGAAAGTCGAAGTTCTCAACAGCATTAATTCCAGAGATAACAAAGTTCAAAAATCTTGTTAATGAAAAAGGATCCGATTCTTCTGCTCTTGATAATATGATCGAAATCTTAGTTAAAGGCGGCATCAATACTTTTCGTGCATTGAGAATGGTGCTACCGCCTGCTTGGCAAAATATCCATATGATGGATCCCGAAATTAAATCTTTTCATGAATATAATTCCATGCATATGGAGGCATGGGATGGTCCAGCTGGCATTGTGATGAGTGACGGAAGATGGGCAATATGTTTACTTGATAGAAATGGCTTGAGACCCGCAAGGTATCAAATTGATAATGAAGGATATGTCACAATTGCTTCAGAGATAGGTGTATTCCCACAAGATGAATCAAACTTCATAACTAAGGGAAGAATTGGGGCAGGGGGAATATTTGCAATTGATACTGAGACGGGTGATTTAGTCGATCAATCAGTAATTGATAATAAGCTCAAAGAAGACAAACCTTATAGAGCATGGTTACGATCCAAAGCAAAGTATCTTGAGTCTTCGCTTTACAACTATGCTGGAAGTGGAATAAAGCTGATTTCTTCCATTGATCTGAACAAGGCATCAAAGTATTTCATGCTTTATACCGAAGAAAGACAAAGTGTTATCAAGCCTTTAGCCATGGATTCTAGTGAAGGAACAGGTTCGATGGGTGATGACACTGCGTTAGCTGTTGTAAGCTCTATGCCGAGACAGATTTATGATTTTTTTAGGCAACAATTCGCACAGGTAACAAACCCGCCTATTGATTCTCTTAGGGAATCAGCAGTAATGTCCTTGGAAACTTGTTTTGGTCCAGAGCTTAATATTTTTGAGGAAACCCCAGAGCATGCGAATAGAATAGTTACAAGTTCACCTGTTCTGTCTCATAAAAAATTAAATACTCTCTTAAAAAGCAAGCGATTTAAATCTCAAGAATTCAAACTAGTTTTTTCAAAGAGTGAGGCACTTGAAGGCGCACTCATTAAGCTGAGCGATAAGGTTAAAAGTGCTGTTAAAAAAGGAAACGTCCTTATCCATCTAATTGAAGAAATGCCAGGAGATAATATGCTTAGCATCAATGCTTTGCTTGCAACCGGTTATATTCATCAGCAGCTAATTAATGAAGGGCTTAGAACTGATGCAAATATTATTGTTAGCACAGCCTCTGCTAGAGATACTCACTCAATAGCTTGTTTGATAAGTTATGGGGCGACAGCTGTTTATCCATGGCTGGCATTTCAATCTATATTAGATCTAACCAATAAGGGAGAGCTAAAAGGGAGCCCAACAGAAAATTGTGCTAAGTACAGAAAGGGAATAAATAAAGGACTGCTTAAAATTATCTCAAAAATTGGTATCTCAACCATTTCAAGTTATCGGGGTTCGCAGCTTCATGAGATAGTTGGCCTGGATGATGAGGTTGTAGATAAATGTTTCACTGGAACAGTTAGCAGGATTGGCGGCAAAAACTTTGGGTCAATAAAACAACAAGAGACAGATTTATTTTCGTATGCAAACTCAAATTTAACCGACATTAATCCAGGTGGTCTCCTAAAATTTGTTCACGGTGGAGAGTATCACACCTATAACCCCTCAGTTGTAGAAGCACTCCAAAAAGCAGTTAAGTTATCTTCAAAAGAAGAATTCGATATTTATTCAGGCCTTGTAAACAATCGACCAAAATCAATGTTAAGGGATTTTCTTGAAGTTAAATCAAGGAATAAACCCATCCCCCTTTCAAAGGTTGAGGATGAAACTAATATTTTAAAAAGATTTGATTCAGCTGGTATGAGCCTCGGCGCACTTTCACCTCAGGCACATGAGACATTGGCTGAAGCGATGAACGAATTGGGTGCCCGCTCAAATTCTGGAGAGGGCGGCGAAGCTCTTGAACGCTATGGAACTAATAAGATGTCAAAAATTAAGCAAGTTGCATCAGGTAGGTTTGGTGTCACACCGGCATATTTGGTAAATGCTGAGGTTTTGCAGATTAAAATTGCACAAGGTGCTAAGCCGGGTGAAGGAGGTCAACTTCCTGGTGGTAAGGTTAACAGTCTTATTGCGAAACTAAGATACTCCACTCCAGGGATTACATTAATCTCGCCACCTCCACACCATGATATTTACTCAATCGAGGATCTAGCTCAGTTAATTTTTGATTTAAAACAAGTGAATCCAAAAGCACTGGTATCTGTAAAACTAGTTTCTGAACCAGGCGTGGGCACGATAGCGGTTGGTGTTGCAAAAGCCTATGCAGATCTCATCACAATATCTGGCCACGATGGCGGTACAGGAGCAAGCCCTTTGTCTTCGATCAGACATGCAGGATCTCCATGGGAACTTGGTCTAGCTGAAACCCATCAAGCACTGAGAAATGCAGGGCTTAGAGGCCAAGTCAGGATTCAAGCAGATGGCGGATTAAAAACTGGATTAGATGTAGTTAAGGCTGCAATCTTAGGTGCTGAGTCTTTTGGTTTTGGTACAGGCCCAATGATATCAATGGGCTGCAAGTATTTAAGAATATGCCATTTAAATAATTGCGCCACCGGAGTTGCCACTCAAAGAAAGGACATTATCAGCAATCATTTTGTTGGTGAAAAAGAGAGAGTAAAAAATTATTTTAGATTTATTGCGCAAGACGTTAGAGATATTTTGGCAGAAATTGGACACGATTCACTTGAGAGCATTGTTGGCAAGACATCATTGTTAAATGAAATTTCTGAGGCAAAAGAGTTTGGTCTTTCATTAGATCCACTTCTTTACGAGGATAAAAATTTAGATGAACCACATACCTGCATTGCTGATTTAAATGATCCTTGGGATAAAGCTAATCTAAGTCAGAAAGCCTTAAATGATCTTAAAAAAACAATAACATCCCAGCAAAAAAATGAAGTTAGTTATCAAATCTCGAACAGAGATAGATCTTTCGGCGCAAAAATTTCAGGATTTATTGCCATGAAATATGGTGAAAAGGGATGCTCAAAAACTCAGACCATCAACCTTCAAGGAAATGCAGGCCAAAGCCTTGGTGCATGGAATGCAAATGGATTGAATATTTCTCTTGAAGGCGACGCAAATGATTACGTGGGTAAGGGTATGAATGGCGGCAGAATTATAATTCATAACTCTGCAGATTATGCTCAAAAGAAAGACCCATCAATATTAATTGGTAATACTGCATTATACGGAGCAACAGGCGGTGAGTTATACGTTGCGGGTAAGGCGGGAGAAAGATTTGCTGTAAGAAATTCAGGCGCAAGTGCAGTCATTGAAGGTGCTGGTGATCATTGCTGTGAATACATGACTGGTGGGAATATTGTAGTTCTTGGAGATGTTGGAAATAATTTCGGAGCAGGAATGACAGGCGGCTTTGCTTATGTTTTGGATATGCAACAAACTTTCTTCGACAAGTGCAACCGATCACTAATTAACCTTGAGAGGATTGTTGAAGAAGAAATGGAACCTCATAGGCAATTTCTTAAAACTCAAATCAAAAAACATATCAAATACACAAATAGCTATAGATCAAAAGAGATCTTAGAGGACTTTGATAGATTTGAATCTAGATTTTGGCTAATTTCACCAAAGGCAATTAGTGTAAAAGATTTGCTAAAAGCCACAACAGCGTCAGCCGCCTAATTAAAAATATTTCTTAAAACTTTCGATCTTACCTTATCTTCGATTTTCGCTTTAGATATGCCATCCAGCAGCACAAACCTTATCTTGCCTTTGAGTATTTTTTTGTCTCTTTTTAAGTAGGGCATTAAATCATTCAATTTTAAATTTGGTAAATTACTTTTGATTTTAAGCTTATCGAATAAATCTAGAACTGCTTCAAATTCTTTGGTTGTAATTAATTTCAGTTCCAAGGAGATTTTGGAAGCACATCTCATACCAATAGCAACCGCTTCACCATGTAAATATTTTTTGTATTTGTACTTTGCCTCAAGTGCGTGCCCAAAAGTATGACCAAAATTTAAAATTGCTCTCAAGCCTTTCTCTCTTTCATCTTGTTGAACTATTTTTGCTTTAGATTTTATCGATTCTGAAATAATAAAGCTTAGAGCCTTGTTGTCTTTATCTAAAATAGACTCATAGTTTTTTTTCAGATAATTAAATAACTTTCTGTTATCAATGAGCCCATACTTTATAACTTCAGCTAGTCCAGCTTTATATTCTCGTTCTGCTAATGAATTTAGATGAGAGGGATCAATGATTACCAAAGAAGGGTTATAAAAAGCACCAAAAAGGTTTTTTCCGTTTCTTGAATTGATAGCTGTTTTTCCACCCACGGATGAATCAACTTGAGCCAAAAGCGTTGTTGGAATTTGAATGAAATCTATCCCTCTGAGATATGTACTTGCCACAAAACCGCTTATGTCCCCAACAACACCACCTCCAAGGGCAATGATGAGATCATCACGCGCAAATTTTTTCTCTGCTAAATGTTCTAATATGTACTGATAGTTCTTAAATGACTTTGATTGCTCTCCATTAGAGATAGTTAAAACTTTGGCACTTGCACCACATAACCTGATAGTCTTTTTTAGGTCATTAATGTACTTTTTTGGAATGCCAGAATCGGAAATAATTAAAATATTGTTTCTATTGGCAACAAATGGTTCCAGGTTTGATTTATTCACACCTTTATCTTGGATAATCACTGAGTAGGGTTTGAACCTACTCTTTATAGATAAATTAATTTTCATTCTTACTTTTTAGCGAGCTTAGAATTTGTTGGGTTACTTCGTTCTCATTAAGATTAGAAGTATCAATAACAATATCAGCTAAATCAAGAAAGTAGGGCTCTCTTGCGGCATTTGTCTTTTTGATTGATCCATCAGATTTTTTGCTAACTAAGGGTCGATCATCTGAATTAGCCAGTCTTTTACGTTGCCCCTCAAAATTGATTTTAAGATATATACAAGTTCCATTTTTCATGATGACCCGATTTTCTTTCATAAGAACAATTCCCCCTCCTGTTGAAATTACAGATTTTGGTTTTATCGATAATTCCTCCAGCATTTGTGACTCAATAATCCTAAACCCACTCTCACCCTGTTTATCAAAAATTGATGATATCGACATGCCTACTTTTTTCTTTATTTCTTCATCGGTATCAAAAAACCGGTATTTAAGTCGACTTGAAAGGATTTTACCTATTGTTGTTTTGCCAGATCCCATTGGGCCTATAAGATAAATCATCATACATACATAAATTTTCGAATGCATTCTATCATTTAAGTTATTTTTTTTTTATATTAGCAAATAGAATAAGTTAGTAATGCTTCATTTTATTTACAGGTTTTCCCATTTAATTCTTAACCTCTTAATAGCGGCTACTCTATTATCAATTACCGTAATTCTTGCTGGATATTTTTATTTTAAGCCTTCATTGCCCTCGATTGATTTGGTTGATGAGAATGTGCTTCAGGTTCCAATGAAAATATTTTCTGCTGATGAAAAATTAATCGGTGAGTTTGGTGAGCAAAAAAGGAGAACTCTTTCATTTGAAGAGATACCCGAAAATGTTAAATATGCTTTTTTAGCTGCGGAGGATGACCAGTTCTTTTATCATACGGGATTCAGGTTGCTTTCATTCACAAGAGCTTTATTACAGATTGTCCGATATCGCGAGATTGTGAGCGGTGGAGGCACCATTACAATGCAAGTTGTTCGAGGTTATTTGTTAAGCAGGGATCAAAATGCAATTCGAAAACTTAAAGAAATCTATTTAGCTTTTGAGCTTGAAAGTAAGGCTACTAAAGAAGAAATATTTTCTCTTTACGTAAATAGAATTTTTTTAGGAAACAGAGCATATGGTGTTGAGTCAGCTGCTGAAGTATATTTTGGAAAGTCAGTTGATGAGCTCAGCCTTGATGAAGCTGCATTGATTGCTGCCTCAGCACAACTCCCATCACGCATTAATCCTATTAGAAATCCTGAGAGATCAAAGATACGACGCAATTGGATTCTTCAGAGAATGCATAAGCTTGGATACATAGGAAAAGGACAATATTTATTTAATGCTCGAAAGCCAATTAATCTTTTCAATGAAACTAATAGCTTTGAATCAAATGCAGAATATTTTGCAGAGCTCGTCAGACAAACAATGATTAAAAGGTATGGACTTGATGCATACAACCTAGGATGGAATATATACACAACATTAGACACAAAAATGCAGAATCATGCAGAAGAGGCCATATTTAAAAATATTGAGGTTTATTCAGAACGTTATGGGTGGATTGAAAAAAATAATTTTGCTGAAGAGCTAGGAGATCAATTCTTTGATCAGATAGTTCTTAATGGACCATCAATAATTTTTGATGCTGTTGACGAAGCTGATGATTCTGAATCAATTTTTAATAAGCTGGGTAAGATTTTTGAGAGCCATAAAATTCCTGATCGATATCTAGGAGCATTGGTTGCTGATGTTCAAAAAGATCAAGTAACTGTTTTGACAGATAATTACGATAAAGAAATCTTAATTTGGGATGATCAATACGGTTGGGCTAGAAGGCGATCAAATAATAAAAAAGGTCCAAAGCCAGATAATTTTTTTGATCTTGTAAGAAAAGGTGATTTAGTTACATTATCTAAAAGTGGACCCAATCAGCGAATCATTCAAATTCCTCCAGCTGAGGCAGCATTTGTTTCCATGAATCCTAAAAATGGCCACATTAAAACCTATATAGGCGGTACGAACTTTCTCAAAACCAAGTTTGATCGAGTTAGGCAATCTTTTCCGCAAACTGGATCAAGCTTCAAGCCTTTTATCTATGCGAGTGCTATTTCAAGAGGTTATGACGCATCATCGCTTATTAATGATGCTCCAATCATATTTGAAGACGAGAACCTTGAGGATTATTGGAGACCAGAAAATTACACAAAAAAATTCTATGGCTTAACAAGATTAAGAGAGGCGCTCGTTCAGTCTATTAATATTGTCTCTATCAAGCTTCTCAGAAATATAGGTGTTGAGAATGTAAGAAATGACCTTCAAGCATTCGGTTTTGAAAAAAGAAGATTACCAAGTGATCTTTCTTTGGCATTAGGTTCATCTAGCTTCTCACCAATTGAAATGACAAGAGCTTTTTCAATTTTAGTTAACGAGGGCGAAGTTCAAGAGCCCGTCTACATAACTAAGGTGAAGGATAGGAACGGCAATATCATCTACGAACATCAATCTTTTAATAATAGTGGGGTACAAGATAATATTAATTTTCCTTGGATTAATAATGAAAAAAACATAAAACCAATTCAGTTGATAAATGCAGTTGATTCTGCAGAAGATTTTGATCCAAGGTCGACTTATGTAGTAAAAGATATTCTAAGAGAAGCAATGCAAAGAGGCTCAAACCGCAGGAGGACAGAGTCAATTTCAAGAAACGATTTTGGAGGGAAAACTGGAACAACGAATGATTCAATCAGTACATGGTTTTCAGGATTTCATGAAGATTTAGTTACAACTGTTTGGATTGGTAATGATGATTTTTCATCGCTTGGAGAGGATGAGTTTGGATCCACAATCGCATTACCAATTTGGGTGAGTTTTATGGAGGAGGTTATACCTCAGCTTCCTGAATATAAGGCAAGCATTCCTCAAGGAATCTCATTTGTGAGAGTCAATAAAGAAACAGGTGAAAGATCAGATGACCTTGATGATGATGCCTATTTTGAATTGTTGTTAGATTAGTTTACTTTAGAATGGATCTTTCAAGTATTTGCCAGTAGTTATCTAAATAGCTGCTTGGATTTTCTTTAAATTCATTTCGAATAAATCTTGCTACTATTCCTTCAAGGCCAGTAATAACTATTTGAGCACATAGGCCTGCTGGAGCAATGAGTTTTTTTTCATCAGCAAGTATCTGTTTTACAGATAACTCAAGGCTATTGAAGAATTGATTAACAGCATCAATTACATTTTTTTCAGCTGGCCCCAATGCTTCTCTTGAAAGAATTCTTGCAAAACCTTTATTTTTTTCAACAAACATTACTAAGAAGAAGAATAGAATTTTGATTTGCTCTATTGAATTCTTATTTGTTTTTTTTAATTCAGATATTTTCTCTCGAATTGAAATATCACAAAAATTAAATAATTCTAGGTAGATTGTTCGTTTGCTTGGAAAATGACGATATAGTGCGGCTTCGGTAATTTTTGATTCTTTTGCTAAAAGTGCCGTAGTTATTTTGGAAGGATTTCTTTTTTCTAAAAGCTGCGCTAAAGCCTGTAATATTATTTGTTTCCTTTCATTTTTCATGTTTGATCAATTATCTTATCAAGATTAGGATGTACTTTTTGAAATTCCTCATCAAATTTTCGGATTATGTTATCTAAATTTTTTTGACTTGTGCCCTCAAATCTAAGAACTAGTTTAGGTGTTGTATTAGAAGCCCTCAAAAGACCCCATCCATTGTCATACTCAACCCTTAGGCCATCCAACATAATTACTGATGCGTTTTCAAATGATGCTCTTCTCTTAAACTCATCAACAATTTGAAATTTCTTATCTTCATCGACATCAAGATTTATTTCAGGTGTGGTAAAGCCGTCTGGAAATTCACCAAGTAACTCAGAAAGTTCAGATTCATTTTCAATCAAAATTTTTATAAGTCTAAATCCTGAGTAATGAGCATCATCAAAGCCATACCAATCATCATTAAAGAAAATATGACCACTCATTTCACCAGCAAGATGGGCATTAGTTTTTCTAAGCATTTTTTTAATATGAAAATGGCCTGTAGGAGACATAATTGGTTCACCTCCATAGCTTAAGATCACATCTTTTAATCTATTGGTGCATTTAACATCAAAAATAATTTTTGCTTTTGGTGAGTTTTTAAGAATATCTTTTGCAAACAACATCAAAAATTTATCTTGAGGAATAATTTTGCCTTCATTATCAACAACTCCAAGCCTGTCTCCATCTCCATCAAAAGCTAAGCCAATATTGGCTTTTTCATTTAAAACTGTATCTGATAGATCTTTTAAGTTTTCAGGATTACCTGGATCAGGGTGATGGTTTGGAAAATTTCCATCAACCTCACTGTAGAGTTCAATTACATTAAATCCAAGTGCTTTAAAAAGTTTTGGAGCTATGACACCTGCAGCGCCATTCCCACAATCAACAACAACTTTAATTACGTCTTTTGATTGGATGCTTTTTGATTTTACTTCCTCAACATAATTATCAATAACATCTTTGTTTACAGATGCAGTGCCTTTGCTAGTTACATTATTTGGCGTGCCTATTAGCTCAAATATCTCTATACCCGACACGGGTTCATCATTAATAATCATTTTAATGCCGTTATATTCTTTTGGGTTATGGCTTCCGGTAACCATAATTCCACTTTTGGAGCTATGTTTTTTCGCAGCATAGTAAAGCAACGGACTTGTCACAATACCTATATTTTCAACATTTATTCCATTATTTATTAATGAATTTTCGAGAGCATTCATTAACGATTTTCCAGATAAGCGACCATCTCTTCCAAGGACAATGCTATCAATATTCAATTGATTACATTTAGAAGCTATCGCATTACCTATTTCAAAATATATATCTTCATTGAGGTCAATCGGATAAACACCTCTAATGTCATATTCTCTGAAAATATTTTTGTTCATCTAAAAGTCTTTTAGAATTTCATATTTTAACCTTGTTTGTCATAATACAGCGCTTAAATGTTTATAAATACAGATTCAAAATTCATTTGGATGAACGGAGAGTTTCTTAAATGGGATGAAACCAAGGTTCATGCGCTTACTCATACTCTGCACTATGGTGTTGGTGTCTTTGAGGGGGTAAGAGCTTATAAAAATGATTTAGGCGGAGCAATATTTAGATTGGATGATCATACTAGAAGGCTCTTTGATGCAGCCTCTAAGGTAAATATTGATATTCCTTACTCAATAGAAGACTTAAACCAAATTCAAAAAGATACTCTAAAACAAAACAAGTTAGAGGAGGCCTACATTAGACCGATTGTTTTTTTTGGTTCTGAGGAATTGGGGTTAAGAGCAAGTCATCTCTCAGTTAATGTTGCTGTTGCTTGTTGGGAGTGGCCCTCATACATGGATCCGGAGAAGAAAAAAAATGGGATAAGCATTGTTACTTCTCCCTATAAACAATACGAAAATCCACTCTATTCTAATAATAAAATAGTTGGCACCTACGTCAATTCAATAATGGCTCTTCATGATGCCCTAGCAAGAGGATCGGATGAAGCATTGTTAATGGACATTAAGGGTAATATTTCTGAAGGGAGTGGCGAGAATTTGTTCATTGTTAAAAATGGAGAGATTTTTACTCCAACCACTGAAAACTGTTTAAATGGTATAACCAGACAAAGCATTATAAAAATAGCATCTGATCTAAATCTAAAAGTAAAAGAATTAAATCTTCAGTACGAAGACTTATTGGATGCTGATGAGGCTTTTTTTACTGGGACCGCTGTTGAGGTAACACCAATTTCCAAGGTGGATGATAGGATTATTGGCTCAGGAAAAATTGGCTCTACAACACAAAAACTTCAATCAATATTTGAAGACATAGTTTCAGCAAAAAATAATCAATATAAAGACTGGCTGCATCAGATTTAAAATATAAAAAATCTTAGAGTGAGAAAATTTAAAATAGCTTTCTTAAGTTATCGAAGTGCACCCTTCAGTGGAGGGCAAGGTATTTATGTTTATGAGCTTAGCAGGGCCTTCAAAGATTTAGGCCATGAAGTAGATATTATCTCTGGCCCCCCTTATCCAAAAATAGATGATGGGATCAATCTAATAAAACTGCCTGGTTTAGATCTATTCAGTACATTTAATTTTCGTGACAGATTAAAATTATTTTTTAACAAAAAAAATAAAGATTTTGATGATTATTATGATTTTTTTGTAGCTTTGATTGGAGGATTTCCAGAAATGAGAACATTTGGAAATCGAGCAAGAAATTATTTATCAAGCAGAAAAGAATACGATTTTGTTATTGATAATCAATCTCTGTCATATGCAATGATTAAAATTCAAGAAGAATTTCCTCTCTTTCAGATCATCCATCATCCTATCCCGAGGGATAAAGAGTATGAATTAAAGTACGCTAAAGGCTTTGTAAAGAAGACCTTTATACGAAGCTGGTATTCATTTTTAAAGATGCAATCGAAAGTTGCTCCCAAAATGCATAATATTATTTCTCCATCCAAAAGCTCCAAGAATGACATTCAGAAGTACTTTCAAATAGATGCAAGTAAAATTTATGTAATTCCAAATGGTATTGATACGGAAATATTTAAACCAAACCCCATGATCTCAAAGAAACCATTCAAGTTAATTACAACGGCAAGTGCAGATGTGCCATTAAAAGGGTTAGATTTCACTCTTAGGGCTATAGCTGTTGCAAAAGATAAGTACCCATTAATTAATTTGTTAGTTATTGGAAAGCCTAGATCTGGAGGACATACTGAAAGATTAATTTCTAAACTAGGTATTGATGAGTTTGTATCGTTTAAAACTAACTTAACTAATCAAGAGGTTAGTGATGAATATGCCTCCAGCCAAATTGCGATTGTAAGTTCTTTGTATGAGGGGTTTGGTTTTCCAGTTGGAGAGGCTATGGCATGTGCTGTTCCTCTTATTGCTACAGATGTTGCTTCAATACCAGAGATTACTGGATCTTATGCTGAGATGATTGCCCCTGAAAGTCATCAAGATATTTTTAATTCATTAAATAATATTTTTCAGAACTATGATCACTACATAAAAAAAGCTAATTTAGGACGAAATCACATTTTACAAAACTTTAGTTGGTCAGTTATTGCAAACAGTTACATAGACTACATCTATTCAATTTTAACTACACATGCTGACATTTAATTTCTCAAATATTTATTTATCACGAGGCAACAAAATATTGGACGTCGGGTGCGGAGAGGGCAGACATATTTTTGGAGCAATGGATGCTCAGTCAGGCTTAAATCTTTTTGGGGTTGATATGGATATTCCATCATTAGAAAAGAGCAATGAAGGCTTGGATTTTTTTAGAGAGATGGATTTTAACTTAGTAAAATTTTTACAAGGCTCAATCTATAATCTCCCTTTTCAAGATAATGAATTAGACATTGTGATTTGCTCTGAAGTACTGGAGCACTTAGAGGACTACAACAAAGCAATTCAAGAAATCCATAGAGTTTTAAAGCCAGGAGGATATTTTCTTGCCAGTGTCCCATCATTTTTGCCGGAGAAAATATGCTGGATGCTATCAAAGGCATATCAAAATATGCCAGGTGGCCACGTTAGAATTTTTAAAAAATCAAATATCTTAAAGGTAATGCAGGACCATAATTTTTCTTTTATTAAATCTGAAAAATATCATGCATTTCATTCTGCTTATTGGTGGCTAAGATGCATCTTTTGGAGAACACAAGAAAATAATTTTTTAGTAAAGGTTTATAAAAAAATACTCGAAAGGCATATCTTAAAAAATACTCCTATCATGGATGTAATAGAGAAATTACTTAACCCCATTCTTGGAAAAAGTGTTAGTTTTTATTTTAAGAAAAATTAATTTATGGCTATCCATTCTTCGGAAGATTTTATTTATCACTTAGGTAATAAGCTTAAGGAATATCAAAATTCTGATGGTTCAATAATTTGCAAGGACGATCAAACTCACGATCATTGGGATCATTTAGAAGCATGCATTGGTCTTGGTATTGCAGGATTTAAAGATGAATTTGAGAAAGGCCTAGAATGGTCTAGACTTAATCAAAACACGGATGGAAGTTGGTATGAAGAATACAAAAAATCTAATCCCACAAAGCTCAATAAACAATCAAATCATGCTGCTTATTTTGCAACAGCACTCGCATTCCATTACCTCCTTTTTAAAGATAAAGCCTTTATTAAGGAGAATTGGAACTGCCTTCTTATGGTAAATAATTTCCTTATGGATATGCAGTCTGATTCGGGCGCATTTATTTGGAACATTGATGAAGACGGTGAGTATGATATTGACTTTTTGCTTACTGGCAATAGTTCGATAGTTAAAAGCCTTGAATGCTCAATTTTTCTTGCAGATGAAATGGGAAGATTCTCTGATAAAGACAAATGGCATGAAATTTATCAAAGTGCAAAAAAATGTATTCAAGCCCCAAAAAACAATTTTGATTTAAAAGCTGATAGAAGTAATTTCTCTATGGATGCGTATTATCCAATTCTATCTGGAGCATTATCAGCAGAACAAGAGGATATTTACTTAGAAAAAACAATGCAGAGATTCTATGTTGATGGACTAGGAGTAAAGTGTGTTGCAGAAGAACCATGGGTTACAGTGGCCGAGACATGCGAATTTTGTATTGCCCTAGTAAAAGGTGGACATAGAGAAAGTGCAATTAAGATCTTAGAAGAAGTTAAAATCATTAGCGATGACGAACAGATTCCATATATGGGATGGCAATTTAATGAAAAAATATTTTGGCCCTTTGAGCAGCCAAGTTGGACCATTGCTGCATTGATTCTTGCAGAAGATGCTATTTATAATATATCAAGAGCATCACGAGTCTTTACTACTAATTTAGTTTAATACGTAAGACAAACCGCTGTATCAACTCTATCAAAGATCTTAAAACCGTCATCGATGGCCTTTTGGAAGACTTCATAAGGTGCTTGGCCTCCTTTGCTAGAGTCTTCATAGATATCATGAAAGGCCAAGGCCCCATGCTTTTCAATTAAATGTTTCCAGTTTTCATAGTCATTATTTGCGGACTCAAAACTATGACTACCATCTATAAATAACATCCCCAATCTTGTTTGCCATGATTGTGAAATAGTATTTGCGTCACCAATTATTGGTATTATGTTTGTAATTTCCTTAACTTCCTCTAGATTTTTTTGGAGTAACGGAACTGTATTTACCCTGTTAAGGGCCGCATCAAAATTTTCTTGATCAAAATACTCTTCTCCAGGCTGATGTTCTTCAGACCCTCGATGATGATCAATTGTGTAAACTATCTGATTATTTTTTCTTGAGCCGAAAGCCAAGAATGCAGCAGACTTCCCTCCAAATGTTCCTATTTCTAAAATAGGGCCGACCTTTGAAAATTTTTCTGCCCATTTTGCTAAAGCCTCTCCTTCATGCAGAGGCATATATCCTTTTAATGAATTGATCTTATCTAGCATCTTTATAAAACTCTTTTCCTAGAGAACTTTTAAATCTTTTATGATGCCAAAGGTACTCACCAGGATTCCTCCTAATTGATGATTCAATTCTTTGACTAATTATTTCGGTTGAAGCTACGGCATTATTTTTAGATATTTCTTCAAGGTTAATTCGAAGCACCCCCTCTTCAAACCATGAGTCTAAAAAAACAACGTTACAATTTGTTATCTTTTGCAGTCTTTCGGCAGTTGTAATTGTAAAAGTTGGTATCCCAAAAAAAGTTATTTTTTTTGAATGTTTTATCCCATAATCTTGGTCAATTGCATACAGAACATTTTTCCCCTTCTTTAACCATTTAATAAATCTTAAAGTTTCTTTTTTAGTTGCTGTGTCTTTAAGAGCTCTTTTTCTACCTGAATCAATAATTTTATGCATATAAGGAGAGTTATGTTCTCTACCTACACCATACAATGCTGCTTGCATCCCTAAAATCCTTGCATCCAGCTCCAAATGCAAGGAATGTTTAAAGATAATTAAATTTCCCTGGGAACTATTTTTTATTAGTTCCAAGTTAGTTATCTTGCTGGGAAGTTCTTTCTTAATTCTTGCATCACTCCAAAACCACGCAATCCCTATATCAAAGATTGATAAGGATGCTGCCTGAAGATTTTCCTTGAAGAGACCTCTAAGTTCTTGCTTATTCATTTCTTTGAAACATAGCTTTATATTTTTCTTGGCAACTTGGATTCGATTAAATAAAAAAACTCTTAACAAGATTGAAAATAATTTTGCACCATGAAATCTTCGAGGGATTCGAATGATTAATTTCCACAAGAAAATAATGATGCTCATATTTTTTAATAAAACCGTTATTATTACATTTAAAGTATTCTCACATTGATGTTTCTATTTATTTATCAGATTTGTTTTTTTTGTTTAATACCAATCTTTTTTTTAAATTTATTAATTAAGGGAGTTAAACAAAAATTATATCTATCAAAAATTAGCAATAGGATTGGGCTAGGATTCAAGAATAGAAATAATCCTATTCTTATCCACGCGGTAAGTCTTGGTGAGGTCTTAGGCATCAAGAATTTTGTTAAAACCCTGGAAGGAAATAACGAAATTATAATTAGCGTTTCCACAGCTACTGGATTACAAAAAGCTCAAGAGTTATACGGTCATAAACATCAAGTTATATTTTTGCCTTGGGATTTTTTTATTTTTATTAATCTATTTTTTCGCTTTTTAAATATAAAACTGATTCTTCTGTTTGAAACCGAAATATGGCCCTATTTAATTTATAAAGCTAATAAACTGGATATTCCTGTAATCTTGTTGAATGGCCGTTTAAGCAAAAGATCGGCAAGCTTATACAAACAAATTCGCTTATTAATGACTCCTATCTTTAAAAAAATGGATAAACTTTTTGTTCAATCGGATAAACACTTAGAGCGATTTTGTAACTTAGGCGTAGATTCTAGAAAAATAGAAGTAGTTGGCTCCGTTAAATATGATATTGAACCTGAAAACGAAGCACCATCAGATAAAAAATTTCCAAACAAATTTATTCTCGCTGCAAGCACTCACGAGGGAGAAGAGGAAATTGTTTTGGATGCTTATAGAATGTTCCAGCAAACTAATCCATCGTACTCACATTTAAAATTAGTTATATGCCCAAGACATCCCGAGCGAGCTAATTCTATAAAAAGTCTATGTAATGAAATGGGATTTGACGGTGAGAAATTTTCTAGTATTGAAGGTGATTTCCAGCCCGAAGTTATGATCATAGATAGGATTGGCCTATTAAATACTTGTTATAAGCTTTCAAGCTGTGCTTTTGTTGGAGGAAGCCTCATCAAACATGGTGGTCATAATCTTGCTGAACCTGCATGCAATAAAACACCAATTATTATAGGTCCTTACACATTTAATTTTGAAGAAATGTCATCCGAATTTATTTCAAATGATTCTGCTTTAGTGGTCCATAATCAATTAGAGCTTGCTAATGCCTTTAATAATTTAATTAATGATGTGGGTTATTCCTCTTCATTAATTGCTAACGCAGAAGAGGTTTTTTATAAGAACAAAGGCTCTACTCAGAGACAAGGCTCATATATAATGAGTCTTTTGGAATCAAAATGAAATTAATCACCGCAATTATTAAACCTTTTAAATTAGAAGAAGTGCGAGAAAGCCTAGATCAGCTAGGTATTACTGGTATGACCATTAGCGAAGTGAAAGGATACGGAAGGCAAAAAGGGCATACTGAACTTTATCGAGGAGCTGAATACGTAATTGATTTTCTCCCAAAAATTAAGATAGAAGTTGCTGTAAGAGATGATCAGATAGAGCCTATTGTTGAGGCAATTAGTGCAGCTGCTTCCTCAGGAAAAATTGGAGACGGAAAGATTTTTATTTCACCCCTTGAAAAAGTTATTCGTATTAGAACTGGAGAACTTAACGAAGAGGCTCTTTAAACTTGGGTAATCAATCTAAGCCCTCAGCTATATTTCTACTTGGACCCACAGCGTCAGGTAAAACTAGATGGGCAATTGAAATCATAGATAAATTCCCCAAAACATTTGAATTAATATCTGTGGACTCAGTCCAAGTCTACAAGGGATGTAATGTTGGATCCGGAAAACCCGACCAAAATACGCTTAAAAAATATCCACATCATTTGATAGATCGCTGTTCTGTAAGCGAAATCTATAATGTCGCTGAGTTCATTAATGATGCGTCCAGTCTTGCAAAAAAAATTGTCGATAATGGAAGAGTTCCATTATTTGTTGGAGGCACAATGATGTATTTCAAAAGTCTTTTTGAGGGAATTCACTCATTGCCCAATGCCGATTACGTATTAAGAAAAAAGTTAGATGCTGAGCTCAAAGAAAATGGGCCAAAAAAACTGTTTGATCAATTGGTTAAATTAAATAAAGCAAAAGCTAGAGAAATTTCACCTAATGATAAGCAAAGACTAATAAGGGCAATAGAGATAGAGCTCAGCCAAAATAATCAAGATAAAGACTTGGCTAAATTAGGTATCAGGAATGAATTCAATATTATTCAAATTGGGATTTTCCCAAGTCAAAGGACTGAATTACATGAAAGAATTGAGAAAAGACAACCCATTCTCGTTAACGATAAATTGATTAATGAACTTGAAGAATTAATTGTTAATAATAATTTAGAAAAAACTCATCCTATTTTGAAGGCAGTGAACTATAAGCAAGCATTTATGGTTCTAAATGACTTACTAAATAAGTCAGAGATGCTAGAAAAATCAGTTTTTGGAACACGACAATTAGCAAAAAGACAAATTACATGGATGAGAAGCTGGAAGGGTTTAAATTTTTTTGACTTATACGAGCAAGACGCAGCAACTGAATTTATTAAAAAGGGCTTAAAGTTATAGGTAATTCTTTAATTATTAACTTTCGCCCTTAAATACTAGATATAATCTACATTTTAAAGGCACTAATGTGAACTGGGATAATCAAAACAATCAAGACCCTTGGGGTAGAAATAAGAACAATAATGATGGCCCTAACTTTGATGATCTAATGAAGCAATTTTCTCTTTTATTTGGAGGAAATAAAAAATCAACTAATGGATCAGGGGGTTCTGGCAATAATTTCTCTTTCAAAAGAATCCTTACATACGGAATCTTCGGTCTCCTAATTATTTACGGATCGATGTGTGTTTATCAGCTCGAAGCACCCGAGAGAGCGGTTGTACTAAGATTGGGAACATACTATCAAGAAACTGATGAGGGTTTGAACTTTATGATCGCTGGCATTGACGAGCGATTTGTTGAGAATGTTGCCCTCACTAGACGCTTCTCTCAAACCGCAAATATGTTGACTCAAGATGAAAACTTAGTTGATGTAACGATTTCAATTCAATATCGAATAAAAAATCTTAAAGATTTTGTATTAAACGTTAACGATCCAGAAGCAAGTCTCCGCCAGGCAACAGAAAGTTCTTTACGCCATGTTGTTGGAGATAACTCACTCGAAGAAACGCTAACAACTGGTAGGCAAATCCTAGCATTGAATGTGCAAGACAGACTTCAAAGCTATTTAGATCTATATGCCACTGGTTTAATAGTTCAGCAGGTAAACATAGAAAAAACAGATCCTCCGACTGCTGTTAAGGAAGCCTTTGATGATGTTGTTGCTGCAAGAGAGGACAAGGTTAGACTTCAAAACGAAGCTGAAAGATATGCATTATCTATTGTTCCAGAAGCTCGTGGTCAAGGATTTGCCAGAGTTCAAGCAGCCGAAGCATACCGTGAGGAGGTAATCGCAAATGCAGAAGGTGAAGTTGTTAGATTTGAAAAGCTTCTAGCAGAATATCAAAAAGCGCCAAAAGTAACGCGTGATAGGCTTTATCTTGATGCAATCCAAAGCGTACTGTCTAATTCAACAAAAATTATGGTGGATGTAGAGGGAGGCAACAATCTGCTTTATCTTCCACTTGATAAAATCATGGAGCAAAATAAAAAAGCGGAGGATGAGGATGAATAGATCTAATCTTATATTAATTCTTTCTGCTCTGACTATAGCTGTTATTGCTAACAGCATTTACATAGTTAATGAAAAAGAAAAAGCATTAGTAACTCAATTTGGTGAGGTTATTAAGCCTGATGTTGATGTTGGAATTCATTTCAAACTTCCACTTATTCAGAGTGTAAGAAAATTTGATGCAAGATTACAAAGTCTTGATGAAGAACCCAACAGAATACTTACGGTAGAGAGTAAATATCTTCTAGTTGATTCATTTGTAAAATATAAAATTGTTGATGTATTAACTTTTTACAAAGCTACCACTGGGAGCTTTCTTACACTAAATAATCTGCTTAGTCAGAGAACAGAATTTGAACTTAAAAATCAGTTTGGTCAGAGAACTGTTACAGAGTTGGTTTCCGGTGAGCGGGACGAAATGATGGGCTCCATGACAAATAATCTTGGTGCATCCGTGGCTGATCTTGGGGTTGAAATTATTGATTTTAGAGTAAAAAGAATTGATCTTCCGTCAGAGCTTAGTAGCTCAGTCTTTGAAAGAATGCGTACAGAAAGAAATAGGCTCGCTGAAGAGTTAAGATCAGAGGGTAAGGAGCTTTCTAATGAAATACGTTCTAAAGCTGACAAGCAGAAAGTTATTATTCTTTCAGAGGCTTATAAGCAAGCTGAGCAGATTCGTGGTGAGGGTGACGCAAAAGCTGCAGCTATTTATGCTAATGCTTTTTCAAAAGACCCTGAGTTTTACGAATTTACAAGAAGCATAAAAGGATATACAAGTACTTTCCAAAATAAGGCAGATGTATTGTTAATTGATCCCAAGTCTGATTACTTTAAGTATCTTAATAAATCTGACGGTTCTCAAAAGCCCTAACTAATGAATTCCACCCTAATTCTTGGATTGCAATGGGGTGACGAAGGAAAAGGCAAAATTGTTGATGCTCTTTGTAAAGAAGGCTCATTGGTTTGTAGATTTCAAGGCGGACATAACGCCGGTCATACAATTAAGGTTGATGGTTCCCAAAAAGTTCTTCATTTAATCCCTTCTGGAATTATGCACTCATCTTCGAGCTGCATTATTGGTAACGGGGTTGTTATTTCCTTGCCAGCACTCAATGAAGAAATTGAGATGCTGTCTAACAGCGGCATTTCTTTTAAAAACCGACTCCATATTAGTAATGATTGCCCACTAATTTTGCCAACTCACATTGCTATTGATCAAGTCCGTGATAAGCATGAGGGTATTGGGACGACTGGAAGAGGTATCGGCCCAGCTTACGAAGATAAGGTTGGAAGAAGATCATTAAAGTTTGGAGATCTTGTTGATCTTGATCTTCATAAATCTAAGATTGCTGAACTTGTTGAATACCACAATCAATTACTCACTAAAATTTATGAAAGTACTCCTATTCATATCGATCTTGTGATCGACGAACTAACTAGTTTTAGAAAACTACAAAGTAATTTCGGTTGCGATACTTATAAAATTTTGCACAAAAGCATTGAAGAAGAAAAAGAGATAATATTTGAGGGAGCGCAAGGCTCCATGCTTGATATTGATCATGGTACTTATCCTTATGTAACCTCATCAAGTACAACTGCAGGTGGAGTTTCATCAGGACTTGGGGTCGGCCCAAAACAGATTAATAAAATTCTGGGAATTACAAAAGCTTACACAACAAGAGTAGGAGAGGGCCCATTTCCCACTGAATTATTTGACGAAGATGGTTCATCACTAGCTAAAATTGGTCATGAATTTGGTGCTACAACTGGAAGACCCAGAAGATGTGGATGGCTTGATCTGCATGCATTAAAAAAAATTATATTTATAAATTCAGTTACAGAATTATGCATTACTAAATTAGATGTTATGGATAGATTTAAGTCGATTAAGATTTGCATTGATTACGAAGATGGCAAGCCGATATATGAGACATTTCCGGGCTGGTTAGAAGAAATATCAGATATAAAAAAATTTGAAAACTTACCAATACCTGCTCAAAAATATATATCATATATTGAAGATTATCTAAAAGTTCCTGTTACAGTGGTTTCTGTTGGACCTGATAGAGATCAAACTATTCATAAGTAATTTAAAAAACCTTGGGGGGTTTTTATGAAGAATGTCTTAACCTCAGTAGTTCTTTTAGCAGTTTTTTCAGTCGTCATTTTTTTCGTTGGGGGCATATTTAAACTTTATGGGACCTTAGAAGGCCCTGGGGAAATATTGGGCGATAAGGTTCCTGAATATGTTATTCAGGAAAGGGAGCAAAGAATATCTAAAATTGCAGATGGTCTGGGAGTCGAATCAGGGAAGCAAATTCTCTTTGGTGACTTGCATGTCCATACAACATATTCTACCGATGCATTCATGTGGTCTTTACCTTATTTTAATGGCCCAGGAGCGTCACCAATATCGGATGCATGTGACTTTGCTAGATTTTGTTCCGCACTAGATTTTTGGTCTATTAATGATCATGCTGAGGCGTCAACACCAAGAAAGTGGTTAGATACCAAAGAAAGCATTCGTCAATGCAATAATATCTCTGAGGGCACCAATGATTTAGTTAGCTTTCTCGGTTGGGAGTGGACGCAAGTGAGTGATGTTCCTGAAGATCACTTTGGTCATAAAAATGTTATTTTTTTAGATACCGAAGAAGATGCTGTGCCGCCTAGAGCAATTGGAGCTGGAGGTATTGCCCCATTAGTCATGCGGCTTGGGTTGCCATGGACCATGTCATTGGTTCCTGCAACCTTAGATCTAGATAACAGAGAAAGATATTTCGCATTTGACAAATTTTTTGAAGAAATTCAGGAGACTCCAATCTGTGAAAGAGATGTTCCTTCAAAGAGTCTTCCATTGGATTGTTATGAGGAAGCCGAGGATCCAAACATCTTATTTTCTAAGCTAAAGGAGTGGGATACTCCGTATATGGTTATTCCTCACGGAACAACATGGGGTTATTACACACCAGCAACTTCAGATTGGATGAAGCAACTTGTTGATTACCAAGATGATGAATCTCAATTTTTATTCGAGATTTACTCAGGCCATGGAAACAGTGAAGAGTATAGGCCTTGGAGCGATGCCCTAGAAAATGAATCTGGAGATCTATTTTGCCCTGAGGCAACCGAAGAATTTTTACCAACCTGCCAACAAGCAGGAAGAATCATGGCACAAAGGTGTGAAGACGCAGGCTTAGATGAAAAAACCTGCAATGATCTTTCTGAAAAAACAAAATCTTATGCAGCAAATATGGGATCAGCAGCATTTGGAGCAGTCAATGAGACAAGGGGTGATGATTTCATTAATGCAGGACAATGCATGGATTGTTTTTTGCCGGCATTTAATTATCGTCCTCTCGGCTCAGCTCAATATATTTTGGCTTTGAGAGATTTTACTGATCCAGAAAATCCAAAACGATTTAAATTTGGGTTTATGGGGTCAAGCGATAATCACAACGCTCGACCAGGAACTGGGTATAAAGAGTTATTTAGAAATAGAAATACTGAAGCTAGAGGTTGGGCAGATCCTATATCAGAGTTCTTAGCTGATACCAGAAGACCAAAAGGAGAGCTCGAACCAACATACCTCAGATTTGGAGGGGATAGAGAAATAACCAGCATTATCGATTTAAATATTGTGACTGACTCAGAGCGTCAAAGTGCTTATTTTATGAGCGGAGGATTGATCGCGGTTCACTCTAACTCCAGATCACGCGAAGATATTTGGGATGCTATGGAGAACAAAGAAACATATGCAACTTCTGGCCCAAGAATCCTTTTATGGTTTGATGCTTTTGAAAGTAACACACGACATCAGATGGGATCTGAATTGTTTGCATCAGAATCACCTAAGTTCAAAGTTAAAGCTGCTGGGTCTTTGATCCAAAAACCTGGCTGTCCAGATTATAGTGATCAGGCTCTCAGTCAAGAGAGGCTTGAAAAAATTTGTAATCTTGAGTGCTATAACCCAACCAATGAAAGAAGAAAAATTGATAGGATTGAGATTGTTAAGATCCTACCGCAACAATTTGCAGGTGAACCCATTCAGGATTTAGTCACTGAATCATGGAGGGTTTTTGATTGTGATGATACAAGCTGTGAAATTGAGTTCACTGATGAACAATTTGAATTTGGAAAAAGAGATGCAATTTATTATGTAAGAGCAATAGAAGAAGCTTCGCAGGCCTTATCAGCAGACCCATTAAGATGTGAATTTGATGAATTTGGAAATTGCATTCAAACAAAAATATGCCAAGAAGGATATAGAAAGACAGAAGAGTGTATAGGGTCAGTAGAACATAGAGCCTGGTCTAGCCCAATCTACTTGAATTATGAGTCATAAATTTTCTCTAGCTTTGCATTGATAAATTTATAGGCGCTTTCATTAGAGAATTTTCTAGCTAACCTAATACTTTCATCAAATATAATTTCTTTTGGAAGCTCTTTGAGACCTCTTTCAATTAATGCATAGACCATGATTGCTTTATCAATTACTTGATAATTATCACCTTTATTTTTGGTATCAAGTGACTTGATGATTTGTTCTTCATTTGCAAAAAAATATTGAAGCCTAGATTTCAATAAATCAAAACTAATTTTTTTAGGATTATTTTCCTTTGTGAACTGTTGTATCAGCAGTTCAACATTTGTGGGCTCCATTAAGCTTTGATAAAGGGCTTGAATAATACACTCTCGTGTCTTTACAGAGACCTTATGCTTTGCGAGGTTTTTGATCATTAATTATTTCGAAGAGCTAGGATTTCTAGGGCTGACTGGGCAAATTCTTTTCCCTTATTTAGCTGATCAGGGTTTGCTCTTTTAAGTGCCTGCTCCTCATTCTCTGTTGCTAAAAGACCCATGATCACCGGCTTATCATTTTTAATCATAAGATCCATCAATCCTTGGGTTACTGTTTCAGAGATTAATTCATAATGCGTCGTTTCTCCCCTGATAACTACGCCTAAAGGGATAATAAGATCACATTTGCTGATTAATTTTTGGGCACCAGCAATCAGCTCCCATGATCCTGGAACTTCACAAATCTCGATGAGCTTAATGCCAGAAACCTCCAAATGTTTAACTACTTCAGATGCAAGCATGTTAACAATCTCATGATTCCATTTTGATTTTACAATACCAATTTTCCAAGCTGGATCAGCTGTTACTGTCTGAAAATTAAAACTTGAATCGCTCACTTCTCAAAACCTATAACTTCAAGATCAAATCCTGATATGGATGGATACTTTACTGGTGTGGCCAGTAATTTAATTTTTGTAAGTCCCAATTCTTTTAAAATTTGAGAGCCAATGCCAACCGTCTTAGTTTCAGGTTGCGGTATATTTTTTTTGCCCTCCAAGTCCATGATAATAGATTGATTCTTTTGCTCAGTTCCAATCATCAACAAGACACCACACTTAGATTCATGAATCTTTTTTAAGGCCTCTTTAATATCCATGCGTTTTCCAAAACCATCCATCCCGATCATGTCATGAAGAACATTTGGTACATGAACTCTTACTAAAGGAGTATCTGATTTTTTAATATTTCCAACCTCAAAGGTTAAATGTAGGTTTTGAAAAATTGAGTCTTCCCAGGCTTTTAACTTAAAACTCATTCCGTCAATGGTTATTGTTTTTGAATAAAGTTTCTCAACAGTTTTTTCTTTAAGTGTTCTGTAATGAATTAAATCCGCAATAGTTCCAATTTTAAGCTTATAAGTCTTTGCAAATTCCATTAAATCATCCCGTCTAGCCATGGTTCCATCTTCATTCATAATTTCACAAATCACACCAGCCGCCCCTTTATTTGCAAACTTTGCCAAGTCACAAGCGGCTTCCGTGTGTCCTGCTCTACTCAATACACCACCTTCAGAAGCTCTCAGTGGAAATATGTGACCAGGCTGAACTAAGTCAGATGGTTTTGCATTTTTTGCTGCAGCGGCTTTGATAGTATGAGCTCTATCTGATGCAGAAATTCCGGTTGAGATACCATTTGCAGCTTCAATTGAAACAGTGAAAGCAGTTCCATGTTTGGTACGATTATAATTTGTCATCATCGGCAGGTTGAGCTGATCACATTTTTCAGGTGACAAGGTTAGACAAACCAAGCCTCTTGCTTTCGATACCATGAAGTTGATTATCTCAGGCGTTACAGAGTCAGCAGCACATACTAAATCGCCTTCATTCTCCCTATCCTCATCATCCAGAAGAATAATCATCTTTCCAGATTTAATATCTTTAATTAACTCTTCTGTTGAATTAAATTCCATTAGCTTTCTTATTTATATAAGTAACTTTTATATCTTTACCAAAATTTTCTATCGAATGAACTTTTGTAACAGCATCAAAAACCTTATCAGCTTTATCATCCATCGCTTTAAGGCCCTTGCTACCTAAAATTCTTGGGGCAGTATATACGATGAGCTCATCAAAATATCCTTTTTTGATAAATGCAGAGATTATGCTTTTTCCTCCCTCGACAAGAATACTGGTATACCCTCTTAAAATTAGTTCTTTGAAAAGTTTCTGTAATCCATTTCTCTTATTCGTCTGAATGCAGGTTATTTTGTTGGAATATTTCTCAGGCACTTTAACTTTTTCTGAAGTGACAAAAAAAATATGAGAGAAGTCTTTAAAAATATTTTTTCGAATAAGCCTTCCAAAATTATTCCCAACAATTATTTTTGCTGGCTGGATTTTAATTTTTGATTCTGGTCTAGAAGTTAATCTAGGGTTATCCAATCTCAATGTATTGGCACCAATTAGAATTGAACTGTGATCTTTACGAATTTTTTGCACATCTTGTTTAGAAAGAGCATTGCTTATTTGAATACCTCTTTTAGCTTGATAACCGATCATTTGATCCAGTGTTTGAGCATATTTAATCGTAACAAAAGGACGTTTTAGTTTTTGATTCACAATAAAGACTTTATTCAATTCTTTTGCTTCATTCGAGGCAGACCCAACTTCGACTTTAATCCCCGCTGCTCTTAACTTATTAATACCTTTTCCATTTATTCTTGGATTTGGATCTTTTATTGAGCAAATAACCTTTGCGGCTTGAACACCAATGATTGAATCGGTGCAAGCAGGGGTATTATTTTTTATTGAGCAAGGCTCAAGGTTTACATAAAAACATGAGCCTTTGAGAAGTTCTTTTGATTTATCTTTACCGAATTTTGCTTGGCAATCTTTAATTGCATTCACCTCAGCATGCTCTTTTCCATAAATTTTATGCCATCCCTCACCGATGATTTTGCCTTTTTTAGTAATGACGCATCCAACCATAGGATTTGGTGCAACTTTCCCTTTTCCCTTTTTTGCCAAAGCTAATGTTTGAGAAATGAAGTCTTTCGAACTCATTTTTTAGAAGTTTTAGATCGCTTTTTTTCCTTTGAAAGGGTTGATATTTCCTGAGCAAACTCTTCAATATCCTGAAAATCTCTATATACAGATGCAAACCTCACGTAAGCAACCTGATCAACAGACTTTAATGATTTCATCACAATTTCACCCAGCATTCTCGATGGAATTTCCCTTTCTCCAAGTTGGCGAATCTGCGTTAAGACATTCCCAAAAACTGCATCTACCTCTTCAGAAGACAAGGGCCGTTTCTCAAGGGCTCTTAGCATTCCAGCTTTAAGTTTTGTACCATTAAAAGGTTGTCTTTCGCCATCACTTTTTATGATTCTCGGGAGCGCAAGGTCAGCTGTCTCAAAAGTTGTGAATCTAGCCTGACATAGCTCACATTCTCTTCGACGCCTTATTTGAGAACCATCACCAACCAGTCTTGAATCAATAACTTTTGTATCTTGTGCTTGGCAAAATGGACAATGCATTACTTATAAACAGGAAAGGCTTCACAGAGCTCTTCAACTTCTCCCTTAATCTTATTAATCTGCTCATGATTATCTAAATCAAGAACTACATCACATATCCAGTTAGACAGTTGCTCAGTTTGTTCTTCTTTAAAGCCCCTTGTAGTGATGGCTGCAGTTCCCAATCTAACACCTGAGGTAACGAATGGGGATTGTGGATCATTAGGAACAGTATTTTTATTCACAGTAATATTTGCTTTCCCAAGTGCTGCTTCAGAATCTTTACCAGTAACTTCATGTGATCTTAAGTCCATCAACACAATATGATTATCCGTACTTCCTCTAACAACATCGATCCCTCTATCCATAATAGTCTTACACATAACTTTTGCATTTTTTACTACTTGCTGCATGTAAATTTTAAATTCCGGCTCAAGCGCTTCTTTAAAGCACACTGCCTTTGCAGCAACAACATGCATAAGTGGACCGCCTTGGGATCCAGGAAACACTGCTGAATTTAGCTTTTTTTCAAGATCAGGATTACTCCTAGCCAAAATTATGCCTGATCTTGGACCTCTGAGAGTTTTATGAGTAGTTGATGTTACTACATCTGCAAAAGGTATCGGAGAAGGGTAGACTCCAGCTGCGATTAGGCCAGAAACATGCGCCATATCTACTAAGAAATAAGCCCCAACTTCACTAGCGATTTCTGCAAACTTTTCCCAATCAACAAGTCCAGAAAATGCTGAAAAACCGGCAATAATAAGTTTTGGATTATGTTTTTTTGCTAAATCTCTTACCTGGTCATAATCAATTTCATGAGTCTCAGGATGCAAACCGTATTGAAATGCGTTGTAATTCCTTCCAGAAAAATTCACTTTTGCACCATGAGTAAGGTGACCGCCATGATCAAGTGACATCCCCAGAATAGTATCATTGGGCTCGAGCATTGCTAGAAATGCAGCGGCATTGGCTGATGAGCCCGAATGCGGTTGAACGTTTGCATAGTCTGCTTGATAAAGCTCTTTAGCACGCTCAATTGCAAGATGTTCAGCTACATCAACAAACTCGCAACCTCCATAATATCGTTTATCCGGATAACCCTCGGCATACTTATTCGTGAGTAATGATCCCTGAGCCTCAAGTACTCTTTTGCTGGCGTAATTCTCTGAGGCAATAAGCTCAATATGGTCTTCCTGTCTGGTTGATTCGTCCTGCATTGCTTGCCATAGATCTGCATCATAGCCTGCGATATCTGTAGGATTAGAAAAAATTAAATCAGCATGAGATTTCATCATTACTCCAAAAAATAGGTTTAATTGGTTAAGCTATTATTCTAATTTATCTAAGGTCTTTTGTGGGCAAATGGTCGAATTCTTTTGGGATTAATTGTCTTACAAATCTTGCATTCAAGAGCAAAGCACTGATGGGCTTGGCAAAATTCTCTCCCCCAGAAGATGATCCGTAAATGAAGTTTGTTCCATGACTCTTTTGGAAAGACACGTTTAAGGTCTTTTTCAGTCTGCGTGACATTTTTGCCATTGGTAAGCTTCCATCTTTGGGCCAAACGGTGGATATGTGTATCAACTGGAAAAGCAGGGTGACCGAACCCTTGACTGATAACCACAGAAGCAGTCTTATGCCCAACACCTGGTAATTTTTCTAATAAATCAATATCTTCAGGCACTTCGCCCTCGTATTCCTTAACTAATATTATTGATAAAGCCTTTATAGCTTTCGATTTTTGCGGCCCTAAACCACATGGCTTAATTATATTGTAGATTTGTTTTTGAGTTAGTTTTGACATTGATAATGGATTGTCTGCTTGAGCAAATAATATCGGAGTAATTTGATTTACTCTCTCATCTTTACATTGTGCGGACAATAAAACTGCTATTAGCAGAGTAAAATTATCAACATGATCAAGTGGAATTGGTGTCTCAGGGTATTGCTTATCTAATATGTTAAGAATGAGCTTCACCTTCTCTTTTTTTGTCATTTGATTTTTACTTTAAAACAATGCAAATACTTTAATAAATAAATATTGCAAAAACTTGCTGAACCCTTTTAATAAGGTATATCATAGCCAAAGGAATCCATTTAAGGGGGGAATCTAATGGAAAGATTATTATTAAGTTTAATATTCGTATGCTCTTTTGCTTTGCCAATAGTTGCACAAGAAAGAGTTATCGAAGAGATTATTGTTACTACCACTAAAAAAGAAGCTTCTACTCAGGACCTACCAATATCTATTGAGGCCCTTTCATCTGAAGCTCTTGAAGAAAGACAAATATTTGATGTGCAAAGCTTGTCACAGCAAGTACCAGGTTTAATTCATTCTAAAGCGCTAGGTTCAGGTATCAGCATTAATATTAGAGGATCTGGCCCTCCGGGAGTTGGAGCATCGGTTGTCGATTCAGTTGTTTCAGCGATTAATGGCCATAGTGTTTCAAACTCCATCTTATCTGACGCTGGATTTTTAGATTTAGACAGGGTTGAAGTTTTAAAAGGACCGCAAGGTACCTTAAACGGTAGAAATGCTGTTGGAGGATTAATTAACTATATTCCGAAACGTCCTGGTAATGAGTTCGGAGGCTACGCCAAAGTAAGATTAGGAGATTTTGATCTTACGCACCTTCAAGCTGCAATAGACATCCCTCTATCTGATAGCGTTAGAACTAGGATTGCTGTGCAATCATATGATCGTGATGGCTGGGTTTATAACGTTAATACAAAAAATCAAGTTGATGACAGAAGTCAAATGGACGCCAGACTTTCGATTGACTGGGATATAAATGATACGACTCTACTTGAATTCACTTATCAGGTGAATGAAGGTGAAGATACAAGATTTAACATTGGTCAAATCTATTGTGATAAAGACCCGCTCATGGGTTGTGATCCCTATACGCTCGGTCAAATGGGTCAAGGCTCTCACTCTGCAGGTGCTTTTGGAGGCGCGTTCTATTTAATTGCTAACTTAATTCCATCTGCTACATATGATATGTATCAAGGTTCCTATCAAATAAAAGATATTGATGAAGTAAATCACAACATTGATCCTCGTCATAATCAGAAGTTCCAATTTGGTCAAATTAAGCTTTCTAAAGAGCTTGAATCAGGAACAATAGAAGCTAAAGTTTCATATGATCAGAGAGATTACTATCATCATCAAGATAATGAATACAATGTTGGGGTTGGTGGTCTACCTGGAACGCTGGGAACAAGTGGATTACCTCCAATTGGTTTTGACGCTACCTTTGGATTTTCTCCAGGAAGCCACATGGGTCAAAGACAAATGCAGATGTATGTAACTCAACCTATGCAATTAGAATTTGCTAATGTTGATCAAAATGTTACGCAATCAGAGATTACTTATATCTCTGATCTTGACGGACCAGTAAATTTTGTTGTTGGTTGGTATGACTATGGTTCAGCATACAGAAATGACTATCTTGTTCAAAGTGCTGGTATTAATATGATGAGCTCTTTCGCTCAACATCCCTACAACACACTTTTTATACCTAACTTTACAGGAGGTAATAATTTTAGTGGTTACGGAGGTGTTCCGTTCTTTACTGCGTTTACTCTAGATGCGCTACCTAATGCTGCAGCAGGCGATTTTGCTGCTTTTGGACAAGCATTGGCAGGATTATATGCACTGCCGGCGTATGAGAATCCTATAACTATGAGAGGTTTCTTTAGTAATGACCATGGTCGCATTAGTAATACTGCGATCTTTGGAGAGGCTTACATTGATATTTCTGAAGCTACTAAGCTTACTTTAGGTGTCAGACAAGATGAATTTACTGTCTCAAATAACCAATTCAGTGACCTAGGAGATCTTGGTGCAGGTACAGAGTTTTATAAAGCTGCACGAGCAACGGGAGCTAATCATACAGATTTCGTTCGCTATCCTAAAGTGATAAATGTTGTAGAAAGCGATGATACTTCTTACAAGATTGCGCTGCAGCAATATTTATCTGAAGACATAATGACTTTTGTTTCTTTCACTACAGCTGTTAAAGCTGGGGGTACTAACCCTAATGAAAAAGGAATAATTGATGCTTATGAGAAAGAGGAAGTTGAATATATTGAAGTTGGTATTAAAGGTTCGTTCCTAGATAACAGAATGCTTGCAAGCTTAATTTATTTCTCAGGTGATCATACCAATCAAATCGTTTCCGCTATTACCGATGCTGGCTCAAGAAATACTAACCTTGATGCAACCAATGAGGGTTTAGAGGGTCAAATTACCTATTTGTTAACTGATAACACAAGAGTTGATTTCAGTTTCACAAGTATTGAAAGTGAGGTAGGTTCCGGTCAAGAACAGATCGATCCACTAAATATTACTGGTGGATCTATGAGAGCACCAATCCCAGCAGGTGTATTGCCTTGGGGTGATGCAGATGCCGGTAAGATGGCTTCAATAGTCCCAGGAAGTAATGGATTAATGCAAGTTGGCTTTACTGATAAGGGTCCAGTTTATAAGTTTGCTGGATACGCATGTACAGTCCCAACATTTAATCCGCTTGGCCAACAGTTTTGTCCTGATGATGCAATAACTAGTACACCTATTGGTGGTAACACCCTTCCAGGTATTCCAGAATTAAGTTACAACTTAGGAATAACACACGACTTTGTTGTCGATGGTGGTATTTATACTTTGGGATATCAATACAGCTGGATGGATTCAAGGTTTACTGATATTTTCAATAATCCTGGACTCGAAATTGATGAAACTGAGTTTTCGGATCTAACGCTTACCTATACTCCGAATGATGAAAGTTACTACATTGGTTTTTGGGTGAAGAACATCGATGATGATCGATCAATTCAATCCATTTACAAAGCAAGTAACCTTCAGGGTGGAGCAAAATTTGCTAACCATAATGATCCAAGGACTATGGGTATAAGTTTTGGGGTTAATTTCTAAGTTAACCTAACCTAACTAAAGCCCGGTTTACCGGGCTTTTTTATTTAAATGAAAAAAATAGAACAATTTCTTGTAAAACTAAAAGAACTATTCTTAGCAGAAAATGCTGAGAACCAAAAAATGTTAGATACCTATATTAAGTTTGCAGAAGGCAGAGCCAGTGAGGACGAACTTGCTAGGGCGAATGATCAGTTGGCAGAGAATTTTAAAAATCTCGGCCTTGGTGTTCTGGTGGTGCTACCCTTTAGCCCAATTACCATACCCTATATTTTTAAAAAAGCTCATGAATATAAAATTGATATTGTCCCTAAATGGTATAAAGATCTAACAATTGATAAGAAGCAATAAAATCAGCTCATCTAAATTTGCAGAGGCTAATTAATGACATATATAATGCCACAATCTAAGGCACTAAGATAAAAGTTTTTTTAAGGAGAAAATAATGAAAACAGCTGTAATAGTTGATAGCGTAAGAACGGGTCTTGCTAAGTCACATAGAGGTGGTTTTAATATCACAAGGGCGGATGACATGCTTGCACATATCATCAATAACCTAATGGAGAGAAATCCAAATTTACCAGGTGAGGCGGTTGAAGACGTCATTATGGGCTGCGGTAATCCTGAGGGACCGATGGGTCACAACATTGGAAGAAATGCAGCTGTGCTCTCCAACCTACCGGTAACTGTTGGTGGAACGACGGTAAATAGGTATTGTTCTTCAGGACTTCAAACCGTATCTATGGCTGCAAGCCAAGTTATGGCTGGATGCTATGACACAGTCATTGCTGGTGGCGTTGAGCAAATTTCAATGTTGCAGGGAAAGCAAAATATGGAAGGGTTTGTGAATGAAAAACTTGCGGAACAAAGTCCAGGCATTTATCACCCAATGGGTATTACTGCAGAAACGGTCGCCAAGAGGTATGACGTTTCAAGAGAATCCCAAGACGAATATGCTCTTGAGAGCCAAAAGAGAACTGCCAACGCTCAAGAGTTAGGCTTATACGATGATGAGATCGTACCGATGGAAACCAAAATGCTTCTAGTTAACAAAGAAACAGGCGACTCAAAAGAAGTTGACTATACAGTTGATAAAGATGAATGCAACAGACCAGAAACCACACTAGAGGGCTTATCATCCTTAAAGCCTGTCTTTGATCCAGAAAATGGATCAGTCACTGCTGGGAACTCATCTCAATTATCTGATGGTGCTTCGGTCACCTTAGTGATGAGCGAAGAAAAAGCACTTGAATTAGGTTTAAAGCCTTTAGCTTATTTTAGAGGTTTCACCACTATGGGTTGCGAGCCAGATGAAATGGGTATTGGACCAGTTTTCTCTGTACCAAAATTACTCAAGAATTATGATTTAAACATTGATGACATTGATCTATGGGAATTAAATGAAGCTTTTGCGGTGCAGGTTGTCTATTGCAGAGATAAGTTAGGTATTCCAATGGATAAGCTTAATGTTAATGGTGGCTCAATTTCTATTGGCCATCCATTTGGCATGACGGGCTCAAGACAAGTTGGCCATATGGTGCGAGAGCTTAATCGTCAAGATAAGCAGTTCGGTGTAGTTACCATGTGTGTAGGCGGTGGTATGGGTGCCAGCGGTCTAGTCGAAAGATACCCAAGTTAAAAGCCATTTCTGAATTTAATATTATTGAGAAGTATCTATCTAATATAGGTACTTCTTTTAATAAAAAAAACAAAGTCTTAAAGGGCGTTGGAGATGATGCTTCTGTAATTTCTTTATCCAAAAACCTTATTGTTTCGACTGATACATCCCTAGAGGGAGTTCATTTTCCAAAAGGAATTAAGCCAGAGTATGCAGCCTACAGAGCATGTGTTACTGCATTAAGCGATCTAGCAGCAATGGGTTCTCACCCACTAGCTTTCCAACTTTCACTTTCCACTAGAGAAAATAATCATAAATTTTTTTCTTCATTTAAAAAAGGACTTAATGATTTTTCAAATGATTACAAAATTGGACTAACTGGCGGTGATCTTGTAAGAGGGCAATATCAGATATCTGTCACAGTCATTGGAAAGCAGTATTCAAAGATATTGCTTAGAAATAATTGTAGTGTTGGTGACATAGTTTTCTTATCAGACCAACTAGGCAATGGTTTATTAGGGATGCAGAACTTCAAAAAATCTAGAAGAAAAAATAATGTTTCGTCAGCCTATTTAAAACCTAAAGCTTTGATTGATTATGGCAAAACTATTGCAGAGCTTGCTTCAAGTGCAATTGATGTTTCCGACGGATTTCTTCAAGATCTTGGGCATTTGAGCAAAGCTTCTAAGGTGGGATTTGAATTATCTTCAAGTTCGATACCTTACAACTCAAATTTATCATTAAAACAATGCTTAAACTGTGGAGACGATTACCAATTAATTTTTACGGTACCTAAAAAGAATATTCAATCTCTTACAAAAAAGATGAAAAAAAAGAAATTTAAAATGTTTGAGGTTGGCACATCAATTCAAACAAAGAATATATTTCTGGATGGTAAAATAACTTCTTTAAATAAGGGTTATAAGCATTTTTAAATTGATATGAGATTCCCAAATTACAATAAAGTTTCTCATGTGATTGCGACCTGCTTTGGAGTTGGATCCATACCATTCGCTCCTGGGACTTGGGGCAGCTTATTTGCAGTCTTACTGATCTTTAATATAACTTTTTTGCAAAATTGGATCGTTCTTGTGGCATTTTTAATAGTGGCTTTGAGTTGGTGGGTTTGTGTTGAAGTGCATAAAGATACTAAGTCAGACAGCTCAGAAATTGTAATAGATGAGTTTGCTGGAATGTTTGTAGCTTGCATGTTCATCAATCATGATTTTATTTCACTGACCTTTGCATTTTTATTTTTTCGTTTTTTTGACATTGTTAAACCATGGCCAATTTCATGGGTCGATAAAAATATTAAAAACGGACCAGGAATCTTGATTGATGATCTTCTTGCAGGTTTGTTTGCAGGTATTCTAATGCTAGCTATTTCTAAATTTATAATATGAAAAAGCAAAAAGCTTTTTACAGAATTAAAATTCTATAGTTAGATTAACTTTTTAATTTGATTTAATATGGCATCTCCATCTAGAGAGGCCATCTTTATCATTTCATCTCTGCTGGCATGCTCAATAAATTCATCAGGGATGCCAAATGATTTGATAGTAACATTAAGATTATTGTCCGCATACCATTCTTGAACAGCTGATCCAGCTCCGCCATGGCGACTGCCATCCTCAATGGTAATAATTAGTTTTTTATCTTTTATTTTTTTAAGAAGGTTTGTATCTAGGGGTTTGACAAATCTCATATCAGCCAAAGAACAATCTAATTTCTCAGCAACGCTCTTACTAGTATCCATCAGGGCGCCGAAATTAAGAATTATTATTTCTGAATCTCTATCCATCACTAGATTTGATTTACCTATTTCTATTGGCTCAAGATCCTTATCAATTTCAATATTTGGACCTGCTCCTCTTGGATAGCGAACAGCTGCAGGACCCTCATACTTGTAACCAGTTGATAATAACTTTCTGGTTTCATTTTCATTGGAAGGGGTCATGATTATCATATTTGGAATACATCTTAGGTAGGCAAGATCATAGTTACCCGAGTGTGTTGGTCCATCTTCACCAACAAGCCCGGCTCTATCAATTGCAAAGGTAACATCTAGGTTTTGGAGCGCTACATCATGAATCAATTGATCATACGCCCTTTGTAGGAAGGTTGAATAAATCGCGACAACTGGTTTCTTATTTTCCACGGCTAAACCAGCTGCAAATGTAACAGCATGTTGTTCAGCTATTGCAACATCAAAGTATCTCTCAGGGAATTTTCTGCTAAATTCAACTAAGCCAGAACCTTCTCGCATAGCTGGAGTTATTGAGTATAAATCTTCGTCATCTGTTGCCATATCAACAACCCATTCACTGAATATATCTTGATATTTAGGTCTTGAACTAGTTTGTTTTTTTGTAAACGGCTTAATTTTCCCAATGGCATGAAATCCAATTCGATCAGCTTCAGCTGGATCAAGTCCCGCACCTTTTTTAGTAATGATATGCAAAAACTGTGGCCCTTCAAATTCTTTTAAGTTCTTAATTACACTAAGTAATTCATCAATATCATGGCCATCCACAGGACCAATATAATTTAGTCCCAGTTCTTCAAAGATAGAGCCAGGTGAGACCATGCTTTTAACTTGTGTTTCTACTTTTCGAGCCAGATGATGAGCTTGAGGGAGGTTCTCTAGAAAGCTTTTTCCGCCTTTTCTAATTCCCTTGTAAAGTTTTGAGGCCCAGATTCTAGAAAAATAATTAGATAAACCGCCCACGTTTTCCGAGATCGACATGTCATTATCATTAAGGATGATTAGCATGTTTGGCTTTACGCTGCCTGCATGACTCATTGCCTCAAATGCCATTCCAGCTGTCATTGCTCCATCACCGATAACAGCTATTGTTTTTTTATTTTGATTAGCAACAGCCATTCCCAAAGATGCACTTATTGATGTACTTGAATGACCAGTACCAAAAGCATCATATTTACTTTCGTTTCTTGAGGGAAAGGGTGCTAGCCCTCCTTTTGACCTGATAGTTTTAAGTCTATCTTTTCGACCTGTAAGAATTTTATGAGGATAGGATTGATGACCAACATCCCATATTAAATTATCCTCAGGAGTGTTAAATAGATAGTGCAGAACAACAGTTAATTCAACAACACCTAAACCACCACCCAAATGGCCACCAGTTTGACCAACTTGATAGAGCAAAAATGCTCTTAATTCGTCAGCTAAATTCTTTAGTTGCTCAAGGGTTAAAGGTTTTAAATCTTTAGGCGAATTAATTTCATCAAGCAAAGGTGTATTAGGACGAGAGTCAGGTATTTCGTTATAGAATTTCATAGCTACTTATCTCTACTAATAATAAAATCACAAATCTCAATGAGCCTGTTTTTGTTAAAACTACCATCAAGACCAATAATTTTACTTTTTGATTGGTCAATCAATTCTTCAGCAGTTTTTATTGCAGACTCCAGACCATAAACTGAGACATAAGTTAGTTTTTTGTTCTTAATATCCGATCCTGCATCTTTACCAAGAGTAGCTGTTGAGAGAGAACTTTCTAAGACATCATCCATTATTTGAAATGCTAAGCCGATATCCTCTCCTATAGTCTTTAGTTTCATTCTAAGTTTTGAATTTGTGATTGGTAGTGCAAGCGAAGCACTAATCAATCTACCAGTTTTTAAAGCATGGATTTTATCTATATCTCCAGAGTCTGATCCTTCAGACTCTAAATCTAATTGCTGACCGAGAATCATGCCATTAAAACCGCAAGCATCTGAAAGTGATTTAACAATGTTAACTTTATGCTCAACAGATAAGCTGGAATCGTTAACAACAATTTCATAAGCTAAGGTGTGCAAAGCATCTCCTGCAAGTATTGCAGTCGCTTCTCCATAAGCAATGTGATTAGAGTCTTGACCCCTTCTAATATCGTCATCATCCATAGCTGGTAAATCATCATGAATCAGTGAATATGAATGCATCGCCTCAACTGCGGTCTCCAAATTATTAACAGATTCTTTATTAAGGATCCCTTCAAGCTCTGCAGCAGCTCTTACAATTCCTGCTCTAATACATTTACTTGGAGCTAGTACGGTGTGAAGCATTGCTTTAGAAACTTGAGAATCGGTTTTAATGATATTTGAGAATTGCTGATTAACACTTTCCCGCACATCAGCGAGGTATTCATCAATCATGTCTTAATTCTCTTGATCTAAAATTTCACCATCGCCCATAAGCTTATTAACTTTTAGCTCAGCCTCTTTGAGTTGTTTTTGACAGTCTTTAACAAGCTTAATGCCTTCCTCAAATTTTTTAACACTCTCTTCTAGGCTAACGTCATTATCTTCCAAGGCATCAACAATGCCCTCTAGCTTATCCAAAGAATCTTCAAAGTTAAGGTTTTTTTTAGTCATGTAAATATTTTAACTGAGTTTTGTATTAATTATTAAGAAGTCTGGACCGCTGTACTTTTACTGAAGTAATTTTTAATTGATTCAGGAACCATTAATGCGGCTGGGGTAAAAATAAGAGTCAAGATTGTACTAAAACCTAATCCAAAAACTATTGATTGTGCTAAAAGCTGCCACCAATCTACTACTCGGCTGCCTAATTCAACTGATCTTGCAACAATATCTAGGCTTACTCCAGCAGCAAGCGGCAGCAGCCCAAAAATAGTTGTGAGGGTTGTTAATAAAATCGGTCTCAATCTTTGTTTACAAGCCATGACCACTACATCATATCTAGTTAGATTTTGATTCTCGTCTCTAAGCCTGTTAAAGGTATCAATCAATACGATATTGTTATTGACAACAATTCCGGCTAACGCAACAATCCCAATTCCAGTCATGGTTGTACCAAAGGGTTGTCCGGTAATTAGTAATCCTAATAAGACTCCTGTAGCCGACATGAATACTGCAGACAAAATGAGAATTGATTGATAAAAGCTATTAAATTGAGTAAGTAGTAGGACAAGCATAAGGAAGATAGCTGTAATGCCTGCAACACTCAAAAAACTATTTACCTCCTCAGTTTCCTCTTGTTGCCCCCTAAATTGAACAAAAATTCCTGCAGGAAACTCTTGTTGATCTATCCATTGCTTCATTTCTTTAACCTTTTCATCAATTAAAATATCTTTATTTGCTCCAGCAGCTCCAATTTCATGAAAAAACTTACCATTTCTTCTAACAACAGATTGCGTATTTTCTCTTGGAATAGTTTTGATAAATGAGCTGATAGGTATTTGTCCTCGCGAGGAGGGGACCTTTAGATCGTCAATACCCGTTAATGATCTTTCATCGCGCTTAAACCTGACTCTTATCTCAACTTCATCTCTTGAATCATCAGGCCTATATTCACCAGCTTTAAAACCATTTGTAAGCATCTGTACAATAGCACCTACGTCTGAAATATTGACTCCCAGTTGAGCAGCTTTTTGTTTATCAACATCAATCTTCCATTCAATTTGGGGGTAAGGTAGTGTCGAACTTATATTCGCCAAGCCAGTAACTCCATTCTTTGCATAGTCTTCAACCATCCTAGTTACTTGAACAACCTCATTTTCTGTATTTCCAAAAATACCAATTTCAATGGGATTCTCAAAAGCAGGTCCACCTTCTTGCTCACTTATCTCAACAATAATGCCTGGGATATTTGCTACTGCTAGTTTAGCTTGATCAATTATTTGTTGACCTGTGAGTCCCTTTGAATTAAATTCCTCAACTTCAAAAAAGCCACGTCCAACAACATCACCTCCTGAGTTAAACCATTCAGAGCCTGTTCTTAAATAAAGACTTTTTATTTCTTGAATTTCTAGCAGCCTGTCTTCAACTTGCTCAACAATTTCTTTTGATTCGGTAGCTGAAAAATTACCTCTCGCTCTTATTGATACCTCAGCAGCAACAGGGTCTACGTAAGGAAAATACACTGTACCTTTTCCAAAGCGATCGTAAGAGATAATAATGACTGATAATAGAAAAAAAACGCTTAATATAGTTTCAAATGGATTCTTTGCAAAAACCTTCACCCATTTGCTGTAAAAGGATGAAATTTTGTCAAAAATAACTTCTCCAGTTTTCTCAGATTCTCCAGACATGAGTGAAGATCTTCTTTGACCAAATACAGCACCGAGAACTGGCACTACAATCATTGCATAGACCAATGAAGCTGATAGAACTATGAAAACAGCAATTGGTAAAAAACGCATAAATTGACCTGTGAATCCAGGCCAAAAAATAAGTGGTGTAAAGGCAGCAATTGTAGTTGCTGTCGAAGACAGTATCGGATAGAACATCCTTTTTGAAGCGAGCCTGTAGGCTTCAATTCTTTGTACGCCTTCAGATATTTTTCTATCTGCATATTCAGTTACAACAATAGAGCCATCGATCAGCATTCCAAGCCCCAACAATAACCCCATCATTACAAGGAAGTTAAATTCAATATTTGCAATATTTAAAACAATAAAAGTTAAAAGAAAGCAAAACGGTATTGATAGACCAACCAACATACCGACTCTAATACCCATACTGGCAACAACCAATATCATTACCAAAAAGATTGCAGTAACAATGTTTCCCTGTAGCTCTGTAATCATTTTTTCAGCCCAAATGGTTTCATCATCAGTTTTAACAATTTCAATGTTTTCAGGTAGGTAAGGTTCAAACTCAGATATATTCGACATGATTGCTCGTTTAGCATCTATTGAATTAGCACCCTCTCTAAGTTTTACTTCAAGCGTAACCGCATCTTTACCATTAACTTTCGAATATGACGAGTAGTCTTTAAAGGTTCTTCTTATCTCACCAAGATCTCCAAGGGTCACAACTGCTGATGGCGTAACTTTGACTGGAATGCTGTAAACATCTTGAGCAGTCTCAAAAACTCCAGGAACTTCAATGTTAAAACGACCATCACCGGTATCTTGAGCGCCGCCAGGAATAATCACGTTATTGTTTGAAACAGCTAAATACAGATCTCTTAATGTAATTCCATAAGTCTCCAGCTTTGACTTATCAATAATTGCTTCAAGAACTTCATCAGGAGCACCACTTATATCAATACTCAAAACCTCATCGATGCCTTCGAGTTGATCTTGAAGTTCTTTTGCAAAAAAAACCTTTTGTCTCAATGGCCCATTTCCTATCAAGCTGAGGTTCATGACGGGAAATGTTGCGAATGAATATTCTCTTATTTGTGGATCCTCTGCCTCGAGAGGAAGCTTGTATTTAACTTCTTCTACTGCTTGTTTGATGTCTACCAGTGCAGCATCAATGTCATGTCCTACCTCAAATTCAGCAACCAATCTTGCAAATCCTAGAGTGCTACTGGAAGATATTTCTTCAATGCCAGGAACACTTCTAAGTCTATTTTCTAATGGCTTTGCAATTAATCTAGATGCATCATTTGGAGAGGCTCCATCCAGAAAAACAGAAACACTTACCAGTGGAAGCTGGATACTCGGATCTGCAGCAACGGGAATGATCGTACGAGAGTAACTTCCAGCAATCAAAACTAGCAAGGCAATAGTTAACGTTGTCTTTCCTTTAGAAAGAGCAAAATCAACTATTTTATTCATAGACTAGCTAGATTTGTAACAGCTACGGTTTGACCATTTTCAACAAATCCCTGTCCTTGAACTATAAGATTTGAAAATTGAGGTATACCACTTACCCAAAGCCCATCGGCTGTATCTTTAATAATTTTTATTGAATGGAACTCAACTCTGCTGTCTGAATTAACAGTCCTTACACCGATATCGCCTTCATCGGTTAGCAATAAAACGGAGGCAGTAATTTTGTGGGCTAAGATCGGTTGAGTGCTAATATGCATTGTGCCAGTAATACCATCTCTTACAGCGCCAGTTACATTCCCAAACTCTGCTTCAACTCTGAAGGTTCTTGTGGCGGGTGATGCGCTTTTAGATACAAATGTGAGATTAGATGAAATAGTTTCATCAGTAATTAAATCAATTTTGACCTGAAGACCTTCAAAGATATCTTTAATTTTAGCCTCAGGAACCTCAGCAACAAATGTTATAGGGCTAAGCTCAATTATGGTTGCACAGATTTCACCTCTTTGAATAAAGTTACCTGGCTTAACAATATTTTCTACATAACCATCAAATGGAGCTTTTACTTCTGTTCGATTAAGTTCGACTATACCAAGCCTACACAAAAGCTTATCTTTCTTGACCCATTCACCTTGCCGAACACCTGTTGCAACAACTTCACCTGAAGTTTTTGCCTTAACCACAACTCTTTTTTCACTTACAGCAACAGAGTTTACACTTATGGTAGGAGAAATCATTTCTGCAATACTTTCATTTATCACAACTGAGGATAATGTTTTCTGAGCCTTTGGTAGCTCTATTTTATCTTTTTCAAGCACGCCAGTTGCAAACCAGAAAGATACTGGTAGCAAAATTAGTAAAGCCATCCTGACGTTTTTAGACATAATCTTTTTATTTTAGAACCTACAACCTAATATAGGTCCAAAACTCCTGTTTAAAAGGATGAGTATTATAGTGTAATCACTCCAAATTGTATGTTTTTGCCTCAAAGATCATATTTTTTCCTGAGTTCTTTGAATAAACTGGAATCAAACTTCTTTGATTCAAATTCTTCAGTCTCAGTATGATCAATTGATAAATCCAACCCCTCTTCAAGTTTGATTAGTAATTTCGCATAATTTTTTCTAAATTGATTAATTGCGTTGTATTTATTGGAGTCATTAAGAGTACTCCATCCAGTTTTGCATCCAGCTAAATAAACTATAGGATGTGACCAATTATATTTTTTTCTTGGAGAATAAGATTTTTGAGCTTCCAAAAATGCTTCATCAGCACTCGGAATGCTGTCTGAGTAAGGCTGCTTCCTTGCTGCTTTTACAAATTCATTTAGAGTGGGGATGAACTCATGATTGCTTATAATAAAAGCACTAGCTTGGTTTAGTTGATGAATTGAAAAGTTTTTTAATGTACTGGCCCAGAGTCGTTTAGCAGTAATTATTTTTTCATTGGATGAGTAAATTTTAAAGAACTGATAATGATAGGCAACTTCAAACTTGTAAAATAAGTCCTCAATGAATTGAATTATAAGTTTCTTTTTAGAGTTCGAGATCTTTTGACCATGATAAGTCTTTTGTCTGCTCTGAAGATTCCCCATAACCTTCTTCTTTGTTATCAGATCTTTTATTTTCTTCATTATTAATTGTATTAACTATTTCTTTCCTTTTTACAAAGTCTACAAACTTTGAATTCCAAGATTTTAAAGCTACACCATCTTCTTCCCAAAACAGTACAAACTCTAATATATATGATTGTGAAACATTTTTTGGAATATTAGCCAACTCTAGAACCTCAAAGGCATCTTTGCTTGGCTGCCAACCCCGATGCATTTGACTTGGAGCACCTTTATTTGGTGATTTTTCCTTTACCCATTCCCTTCTTACAAAGTCCACAAAGATTGAGTTCCAATTATCTTTTAGCAAGCCTTTTTCGCACCAATAAATTCTAAATTCTTTTAGCTTGTTAGCACAAAATTCTTTTGATACTCCACCCATCAACATTACTTCATAAACTTCTTCATTGGGTTGCCAGTTTGAAGTTATTTGTTTTTTTGAGCCCGCTTGAGACTTCCCAGGAAGCTTCAATTTATAAAGATTATCTTTTTTTCTAGTTGCAGAATCGCTAGATCCTATAAGTTTTAGTTTCAAAAGCTTTTGAGTCGCAAGGATGAGATTTTCCCTATTTTCAAATTTAAGGTAATTGTTTAAAACAGAGATCAGTTCATCAAAGTTTTCAGTGGGGATTTTATTCTGCTGAATTACAGCCAAAACTATTGCTGAAGTAGGTCCTAGGGTATTAATTATATCGAGTGAAACTGAAACTTCCTTCAATTAGCTTCCTCTTCTTTTTTCAACAGCACCATTGCAAGCCTTTAAACATGTCAACGTATCTTCTGTATTCATGCAAGCATCAGTAATACTTTGACCATACGTAAGGTTTTCAGAAATTGACTGGTTACCTTCTACTAAATTACTTTCTAGCATCAGGCCCCTGATAAGTAAGTTACCATCTGAAATTTGTTCAGCAATTTTTTGAGTGACCATAATTTGATTTTTATGTTGCTTCTGGCTATTTCCATGACTAGCATCAATCATTATTGATTCATTTACTTCGGCTTCCCTTAACGCTACTAAAGTCTTTTCAACTGCCTCACTATCGTAATTAGGATTACTGCCACCTCTTAAGATAATGTGAGCATCTGAATTACCTGAAGTCTTATAAATTGAGACCATACCTTCTTTAGTATTTGAGAAGAATACGTGTGAGTGATTAGCTGCTTGAATTCCATCAATTGCAGGTTTAAGAGCTCCAGTGGTTCCATTTTTGATACCAATTGGACAAGATAATCCTGAGGCAAGCTCTCTGTGAGATTGACTTTCAGCAGTTCGAGCACCAATGGCACCCCATGAAATTAGATCGGCAACGTATTGTGGTGAAATGGGATCCAGGAATTCTGTACCTATAGGAAGCCCAATTTCAGAAATTTCTTTAAGAATTGATCTAGCTAACATCAAGCCTTTATTAGCATTAAAAGTATTATTGAGATCAGGGTCGTTTATGAGACCTTTCCAACCAACTGTAGTCCTGGGTTTTTCAAAGTACACCCTCATTACTATCAAAAGATTATCTGAGAATTGATCTCTAGCATCTTTTAAAAATTTAGCGTACTCAATGGCTGATTTTTTATCATGAACTGAACATGGCCCACATATCACAAGCAATCTATCATCTTTACCATGGAGGACCTGACTTATTTCATTTCTAGTTCCATATACAAGCGCTGCAACCTCATCTGTAAGAGGATATTTCTCTAAAACTTCATTAGGAGTTATTAAATCAAACTTCTCTAAAATTCTTGTATTGTCGGTAAGATAATTCATCTGCAGTATGATAATTGATAAAAAACTATAAAAAATATTTTAATCAAAAATATATATGTTTTTACCGAAAATTAACTGATTTACTTAAATCCTTCGTATAAGCCTTAAAAAGCTTTAAAAACACTACATATTGTGTATTATTCACTCAATGATTACACTATCTAGTAGATGAGCTCTACAATTCAAAGAGAATTTCCGCTGCTTAAGGGTAAAAATATAGATGCTCTCCCAGAGGACTTATTTATTCCTCCCAATGCCCTCGAATTAATCCTTGAGGAGTTCTCAGGTCCAATGGATCTTCTTTTATACCTAATTAATAAAAAAGATATTGATATATTGGAGTTAGATGTAGCTTCAATCACAGAACAGTATCTTCAATATATAGAGATTATGGAAGAATTGAAGGTCGAGCTTGCATCAGATTATATGGTCATGGCGGCAACTCTAGCGCATATTAAATCTAGAATGTTGCTTCCTGAAGATAATGAGCTTGAAGATGAAGAAGACCCAAGATCAACTCTGATAAAAAGACTAAAAGAATACAAACGCTTTAAATCAGTTTCCGAAATAATTTCAAACCTTCCAAAAATTGAAAGGGATTACTTTGTTGCCAACGCTGGCTTGCCAAAGTTTAACGAGCCCAAGGAACAACTCCCTTTTAATACAACCGATCTTCGGGATGTATTTGCTGAAGTAATTTCAAGACCTAAATTTGAAGGAATCCACTTTGTCGAATTTGAAGAACTATCAACGCAAGAGAGGATTGAGCACATTCTTGGTCTTTTAACAAAAAGAAATATCATTCAGTTCTTTAAGACCTTTAAAAAATCTGAGGGAAGTCAAGGTGTTGCAGTTGCTTTATTGGCATCACTAGAGCTTGTTAAGGATGGCAATATAGAAATAATTCAAAATGAGGACTCAAATCAGTTGTACCTTAAATCAGTTAGTCAGGGAGTCCATTAATGGAATTAAATGTAAATCATGTTGAAGCTATCTTGTTTGGCGCAGCTCGACCAGTAAAACTTTCAGAAATGAAATCTCTTTTATCAAATCAAGGCATTAAAGTTGAATTATCAGAAATTAAGGAAGTCCTTAATAGACTGGAATCAAGATATGAAGATACTTCACTTTCAATATTGGAAGTTGCTAGTGGATACCGTCTTCAAATTAAATCTGAATTTTCTGAACTAATTTATCCAATGTGGAGTGACACCCAGGCTAGAACATCTAAAGCCTTAATGGAAACCATTTCAATAATTGCCTACAAGCAACCAGTTACAAGAGGCGATATTGAGGATATTCGAGGCGTTAGTGTTAGCTCTCAAATTATAAGAACACTTCTTGATAAAAATTGGATCCAAGCTGCAGGATATAGAGATGTTCCAGGAAGACCAACTCTTTATAAAACTACATCTAATTTTTTAGATGATTTACAGATTAAATCAATATCTGATCTCCCGCCATTACCAGAGATAGAAGATACTTCCATTGACCTTGTTGATGATGATTTCAATCTTCAAACTGGATAATGCATTGAATGCAAAGACTACAAAAGTTCCTAGCAAGCGCTGGGTTTGGATCTAGGCGCAAATCCGAAGAGATTATAAAACAAGGGAGGGTCCAACTCAATGAAGCTCAAGCAAAGCTAGGAGATAAAGTTGGTGAATTAGACAAAGTATATGTCGATGGAAATTTAATAGAATCTATTTCTCAACCCACTAGAATTATTATGCTAAATAAACAACGTGGTGTGATATGTTCTAAGAACCCTCAAAAATTTGGCGCAACAGTATTTGATGATTTACCTGATCCATCGACTAATTGGATTTCAATCGGTAGACTTGATGTCAACACAACCGGCCTCTTATTAATAACAAATAATGGTGAGCTAGCACATAAACTGATGCATCCATCTTCAATAATTGATAGAGAATATCTTGTTAGAGCAAGAGGTAGCTTTAGTGAGGAAATCAAAGAATCCATGCTAAAAGGTATAAATATTGATGATAAGAAATTGCAGTTGACAGATATTGTTCCTGGGGTGAAGCAATCATCCAATCAATGGTTTACTGTCTGTTTACAGTCAGGGAAAAATAGAGAAGTAAGAAATCTTTTTGATTATCATGGGTTACAGGTTAGCAGACTAAAGCGTGTTAGATTTGGTTCGATATTTTTGGATAAGGACTTAAAAGAAGGACAGTTAAAAGAACTTACCTCAAATGAAGTCGACCAAATCACTGAAAATGGAATATAAGAAGATTCATTCGGATTTATTAAAAATTTCCAAAAAAAATAATCATTGTAGTTTTTTCAAATTTTTAAAAAGCAGCCCTCCGAAACAACTCAAAGTATTTAATGGAGAATTGTCAGTCTATTTATCAAAGGCGATTGTAGGACAACAACTCTCTACAAAAGCTGCAAAAACTATATGGGAGCGAGCAGAGAAATTTATCATTAATCACCCATTACAAAATAGGAACTTAGAGAATGATCTTAGGGATAGTGGACTCTCTCAAAAAAAATGTTTATATGTAAAAAATGTTTTAATTTCAAATAAATTACAAAAGAAGAAAAATTATTACAAAACCATTGGAGCAGAGGGATTCACTAATTTATTAATTTCTTATAAGGGGATAGGACCTTGGACAGTTGATATGGCAAAAATGTTTTTTTTAGGTGATGCCAATATATTGCCTGCAGGAGATTTAGGCATAAAAAAGGCATGTAATAATTTTTTTCCTAATGTTGCCTTAGATAGCATTGAGGAGATTTACAAACCCTTTAATTCCTACCTGAGTATGAACCTATGGGATAGTCTTGATTAATTCTGAATATCTAAAATAATGTTCAGTGGCGGCGTCACTATTCCTCGAAAAAAACCAGTCATAACAAGGCATTAGATCATCCAGTGATTTAAGGTCATTTGGGTCTTCGCCAGGATATGCGGTTGACCTCATATCTGTTGGAGATGCGCCTGGATCAAAATTAAATATCTTTAGATCATGAATATTTTCGAGTTCATCTCGAAATATTTCAGCCAATCCCTTCACAGCAAACTTGCTTACCGAATATGCTCCCCAAAAAGCCTTACCATAATCAGCTACACCAGAAGACGTAAAAATTATTCTTGCTTTTTGAGAGTTAGCTAAAATTGGAAGCATAGTCTTGGTTAGCATAAACTGAGAAGTGAGGTTTACATTAATGACTCTGTTCCAAGTTTCTAAATCATAATCACTCAAGGCACTCATTCTGCCTAAAACTGCTGCATTTAGTACAAGGCCATGAAGTTCATTATAGTTTTTGTTAATATTTAATTTTATTTCATCGTAATGAGAAGCATCTAAGTTGTTTAAATCACAGCAAATAATAAGATGCTTTCCTTTTGGATTAATTAACACCAATTCATCATAGATCTTATTAAGTCTCTCTTCATTGCTTGCTAGTGCAATTATGTTAGCTCCTTGCAAGGCAAAATGATTTACTAATTTATTACCTATTCCCTTAGAGGCACCAGTGATCAGGATATTTTTATTTTCAAGGCTGTTCATCGAGCGATTCAAAATTAGTTTTTGCAAACTCTAATAAATTTCTAACTTCAATATCATTATTTTCAAGGTCGGATGATTGTAATGCATATCCATAAGTACATGCTGCAGTTAAAGTTCCTGCTGTTCTAGAAGCTATTAAATCCTTTTGGTGATCTCCAAAATAAATGACTTCCTTAGGATTAAGGTTGAGTTGATTGCAGGCTAACAATATTCCTTCAGGACTAGGTTTAGCTTTTTTTAGATGATCTGGGCAAACTAAGGTCATACAGGATGACAGATCAGGAGTTTCTTCAATAATCTTAGAAGCATATTCATATGGTTTGTTTGTTACGATTCCCCATTTTAAATTATTGAGCTTAATTTTTTCTATCAATTCTGAAGCACCAATGAATAAATTTGAAAACTTACCTAGATTATTTTTATAAGAATCAAGAAATTCTTTTTTTAATTTCTCAAATTCAGGATGATCTTCCTCAATTTTAAATCCAAGCTTGACTAACTTTGCGCTTCCATCAGAAACATAAGATCTAATTAAATCTGCATCTGTAGGAGGCTTTTGATATTTTTCTAAAAGAGAATTTAAGCAATAAACAAAGTCTGGAGCAGAATCAAGTAAGGTGCCATCCAAATCAAAAAGCAATCCTTTAATCAACTTTCACACCATGCATCATATAGTTAACACCCAAATCATTATTTAGTGTTGCACTATGAAAAAGGGGATTATAAAAAAGACCCTTACTTTCCATAAGCCTTATATTTGCTGAAGTCATATATGACTCTAGTTCATAAGGTTTTATAAATTTTGCATATTCATGAGTGCCTTTAGGCAATAATTGAAAGAGGTATTCAGCTCCAAAAATTGCTGTTATGAAAGATCGTGGGTTTTTATTGATTGTTGAAAGGAACAAGGATCCATCTTCTTTGAGCATGGAGGAGCATTCGTTTATTAAAACTGATGGGTCAGGCACGTGCTCCAAAACCTCAAGACAGGTCACAATATCAAAGTAGTTTTCATGATTATTTGAAAAACTTTTCGCATCTGTGAGATGGTATGAAATATTTTTTTTGTGAGTATTAGCATGATGTTTTGCTACTTCAATGTTTCTTTCTGTTACATCTATTGCTGAAACCTCAGCTCCTGCATCAAATAATGCTTCTGCAAGAAGACCGCCTCCACATCCAACGTCTAAAACTTTTTTGCCCTGAAGATCAATTTTATTGGAGATATATTCTGCTCTGATTGGATTAATTACATGCAATGGTTTGAAATCACCAGTAGGATCCCACCATTGTTCCGCAATGGCCGCAAATTTTTGAACTTCATTTTGGTCGATATTGTCAGTCATAGCTTATTCATTATTAAAAAGAGGATTGTAAGTATTTTTGTTATAAAAATGTAATTTCGTAAAAAGTTTTATATGTAGTATTTAAGAATTATTGTTGTTTTATCAATAAATTTATATAAAATTCACCATCTATGACGCATATTCTTGTAAAACAAACATCCTAGTTTGACTATTTCTATTATTAATTTTGATTTTATTCTTTAGACTCTGTTGGAGATAGTACTATAGCTTCGCAAAAGAAAAACTTCATACCTATTAATGAAAAAATTAGGGCTGATGAAGTTATGCTAATTGATGATAGCGGTGAAAAGCTTGGGGTAGTAAAGATTGAAGAAGCGCTAGATAAAGCAAAAGCAAAAAACATTGATCTTGTTCAAGTTTCACCATTTGGTGCAAATCCAACCGTATGCAAATTATTAGATTACGGTAAATTCCAATTTGAAAAGAAAAAAAATCAGGGAGGAGCAAAAAAACAGAGAAAACAGTCTTTAAAAGAGATTAAATTCAGGCCCTCTACAGATGTTGGTGATTACAACATTAAATTAAAAAAGATAAAAAACTTTATTATTGACGGAGATAAGACTAAAATTAGCGTCCGATTTAGGGGGCGTGAGATCTTAAACTCTAATTTAGGTCTTGAGCTTCTTAATCGAATTAAAGATGACTTAAGTGATGTTGCTCAAGTTGACCAAGAGCCTTCACTGGAAGGTAGACAACTGTTGATGGTGCTTTCTAAAGTCAAAAAGAAATAAAACTACTATGGGTTATAAGTTAAAAACACACTCTAGCGCTAAAAAGAGATTTAAAAAGACAGGTTCTGGTCTAAAGCGGAGAAGTGCCAACAGATCTCATATTTTGACCAAGCAAACCACTAAGAGAAAAAGACATAATAGAGGGCTTGTTAAGATGCAAGATGAAACCAAAAAGATTGCATCTAAGCTTTTAGTCAATTAAGAGATAATCATGCCAAGAACAACCAAAGCTATAACAGCAAAAGCCAAACATAAAAAAGTTCTTTCATCTACAAAAGGCCACTATGGAGCAAGAAGTAGGTTGTATAAAACTGCAAAACAGTCAAATATTAAATCGCTTCAATACGCTTTTAGGGATAGAAAAAACAAGAAGAGAACCTTTAGATCTTTATGGATTGCTAGAATATCAGCCGCACTAAATGATCATGAGATCTCATACAGTAGGTTTATAAACAACCTTTCTAAGTCTGATATAAAGCTAGATAGAAAAATTCTATCTGGAATCGCTTATTCTGACCCAACAACATTTTCAAAGATTGTAGATAAAGTAAGGCTATAATGCTCTCATGCAAATCCCAAAGGATTTAATTGAAGAGGCCACACGAAGCTTATCCTCCGTAGCTAACGAATCAGATTTTTTTAAAGTCAGATCCCAATTCTTGGGTAAAAAATCTTTCATTCAACTAAGTTTCAAAGAGTTAAAAAGTTTAGATCCTGAAAAAAAAGTTCTTGCAGCAAAAAAACTTAATCTATTAAGAAATCAATTAAATAATATTTTTAGGGACTTCCAAGAGAATATTAATTTTAATAGCGCAGTTGATATCATTGATACCTCGTTGCCAGTTCAAGATTCGGTATCTGGAGTTCACCCAATTTCTGAATGTACTAATAAAATATTAAAGTATTTTGAAAATCTTAATTTCAAAACTTTCTATGGCAATGAAATAGAAACTGATTTTTATAATTTTGAAGCTTTAAATTTTCCAAAAAACCATCCTGCAAGACAAATGCATGATACTTTTTATATCGATACACAATCAAAAGATGGTTACTTATTAAGGACTCATACCTCTAATACTCAAATTCACTCAATGTTAGAGCATGCAGCTCCGATATATATGCTTTCTCCTGGAAGAGTGTACAGATGCGATTCTGATACGACCCATCTTCCAATGTTCACGCAGGTAGAAGGTTTGGCTGTTGATGTGGATATCAGCTTTGCTGACTTAAAAGGAATTTTGATCGACTTTCTTGAATTCTTTTTTAACAAAAAAATGGATGTCCGTTTTAGGCCATCTTATTTCCCATTTACTGAACCTTCAGCGGAGGTGGATATTAAGTTTGATTCAGATTGGCTAGAGGTTTTGGGTTGTGGAATGGTCCATCCAAATGTTCTTAAAAACTGCAATATCGATCATAATAAATTCCAAGGTTATGCTTTTGGAATGGGTGTTGAAAGGCTTGCGATGCTTTATTACGGAGTTAAGGATATTCGAGACTTCTACTCATCTAACTTAGAATTTTTAGAGCAAATTTAAGATGAGAATCGAATATTCATATTTAAAGAAATTTTTAGTCTCTAAGGAAAGTCAAAATAAACTTTCTGCGATATTTACTGATCTAGGATTTGAATGTGAGGTTGATGGTAATTGTATAGACTTTGATTTAACTCCAAATAGGGGCGATGCTTTTTCCTTAAAGGGACTGGCAAGAGATTATTGGGCATTCAAAAATCAAGATCTCTATAAAAAATTTTTTTCTTCAAAAAATAATCTTTCTTTCAAGAAAGACATAAATGTAATTAAAAAGATAGACACATCTGCATGCAAAAATTATCACCTACTTTTGTTGGATGATGTTGTTCTAAAAAAATCTCTCCCAAAAAATATTCAATCATTACTTGAAAATGCTGGCATTCCGCTTATCCATCCTCTAGTGGACTTAGGCAATTTTGTTATGCTTGAGCAAGGAACACCTCTTCATGTGTTTGACAGGGAAACACTAAACTTGCCTATTTCAGTTGGTTTTTCTACTAATAAAGAATCTCTTGAAGTAATAGGTAATGAAGTTAAAGAGATTACCAAAGATACACTGACAATTCGTGATCAGTCTGGAGCAATTGCAATAGCCGGAATTATCGGAGGTGCTGACACCGCTGTTTCAATTTCTACAAAATCAATAGCAATTGAAGCTGCGTTCTTCTCACCTGAAAGCTTAATGAATAAGGCAAGACAATATGGCTTGAGTACCGATGCATCAACAAGATTTGAAAGAGGTGTTGATCCGTCAATTCAAGCATTTGCGCTTGAGAGATATTTAGATTTACTTGAAGCAATAGCTTCATTCAAATTAATTGGCTGCAATAAGTTAGAAAAGAAAACAAACTTTGCAAAAAAGATCACCCTTGATTATCAAGATTTTGAATCTTTTGCGGGCGTTAAGATATCTAAAAAATTCATTACAAGAACACTTAAATTGCTTGGGTTTATAGAGATCGATTCCTTTAAAACAGGATTAACTATTTCAACTCCAAATCATAGATTTGACATGAGCCTTGCTGAGGATCTTTATGAGGAAATCCTGAGGCATTATGGCTATGACAATCTCCCAGTAAATAAACCTAAGGCTGCACCATGTGCGAATATTATTAGCGATGATATAAAGAATACCTTAAGATTATTTTTCATAAATCGAGGCTATCAAGAGGTAATGCATATACCTTTCACAGCTTCAAATCTAGATCTCAGCGAGAACAATTCAGTTAAAGTCGCAAATCCATTAAATAGTGAAGAGTCTTTATTGAGAAGCAATCTCTTGCAGTCATTGATTAGCGCTGTTGCAGACAATCTAAAGAGGGGATTTAAAACTATAAATCTCTTTGAGATAGGAAGATCCTATAAAAAAATCGAGAGATCTTTTTCTGAAGAAGAAATTGTCAGTGGAGTAATCTGCAGGTCAACCAAGGCTAAATTCTGGGATCAAAACTCATTGGCACACAATTTTTTTACTTTAAAAAAAGAGATTCAAGATTTACTAAAAACATTTGGCATCAAAAATTATGAATTCATTTTAAATACCGATAATACATTTTTTAATGAGAACTCTTTGATGATTATAAACAATCATTCAAAAGAAATTATCGGCAGTTTTGGTGAAATCAATAATAAGTTCTCATCCGAACAGTTGTACGGATTTAGTTTGCTGGTTGATAAACTTCTTCGAACCAATCAAAGAGATAAATTAAATCCTGTTTCTAAATTTCCATTCTCTGAGAGAGATTTAAATATTGTGCTTGATAAGAAAATTGATTATTCAGTTATTGAGAGCTTAATTTCAAGGCTTAAGATTAGCTATTTAAGAAAGTTTGAATTAATTGACATATTCTCCGGTAAAGATCTCCAGGAAAATCAAAAAAGTCTAACCATTAGGTTTAGTTTCCAAAGCCTAAGTCGGTCATTAAAAGACGAAGAAGTAAATCAGTCAATGGATAAAATCTTGCAAAACTTAACCAGCAAACTATCTGCTAAACTTAGGAAGTGACTTTAACTAAAAAAGAACTTGCTCAAAACCTCAGTGATCAAACAGAATTATCATTGGCTGATGCAAAAAAATTTGTTGATTTATTTTTTGATTCCATCAAGGAACAACTAAACTCTGGAAAGACCGTAAAACTATCTAGCTTTGGGACATTTGATATTGTTCAAACAAAAGAGAGGGTTGGAAGAAATCCAAAAACAATGGAAGAGTTTCCAATTCCATCAAAGAGAAAAGTTAAATTCACTTTATCCCCAAAAGTTAAAAAATCTATTAACTAGTTTAGAGATTTAGAGAAACCCCTCCATCAACTGTGATGAGTTGCCCTGTGACTAGCGAGCTCCCACTAGCAAGATGATAAATTATTTCACCAATAGATTCAGGCGTACAGGTCTTTCTTAATGGTGCCTTTGTTTCTATATGTTTTTTAGTATCTTCGTAGACTTCTTCGCCCATACCTTTTTTGAGCCATTCACCCTCAATGAATCCCGGACAGACAGCATTTACTCTGATGGGCCCAAGATTTCTAGCCATTGATAGTGTCATAGTATTTAAGGCTCCTTTAGAAGAGGCGTATGCTATAGAACTACCAATGCCTTTTATGCCGGCAATAGACGAGATATTAATAATACTAGGGTTCGAAGATTCTATGAGATGTTGTTTGCATGATTTAACCATTTGAAATGGACCAATCAGATTTACTAAGTAGATTTTAATAAAGTCTTCTGCGGATAAAGATGCAAGATCAGAATGGTCCCAAACAAATTTTGTTGTACCAGCGTTGTTTATAAGAGAATCTAAGCCTCCCCAGAGCGATACGCATCTTTCAATGGTTGCATCACAATCTTTTTGATTTGAAACATCTGCTTGAATTGCAACTATCTCACCAGAGAGTGCATCTGACTGATTGGCAATATTCTCTGCTTCATCAATAGAGCTTGAGCATGTAATCAAAACATTCCATCCATTAGATGCTAATTTTTTTGCTGCAGCTGCTCCCACACCTCTGCTTCCTCCGGTGATAATTGCTGTATATTTTTTATTTTTTAGCATAATAAAGTTAGTTTAATTCATCGTTAAAAATTAAGAAAAAATAAATTTTTTTGTAGTGATACTACAGGTATCTCTCACATAAATTATTGTTTTTAAGCTAATTTGTGTAAAGATTGACATATGTAGTCAAATAAATTCGAATGTACTACATATTAATTAAATATTTAACATGATTATTGGTGCACTAAAAACTAACAGTCCAACTGACAAAAGATCAGTTCTTCATCCAGAGACAATCTCTAAGTTAGTTAATTTAGATGGTGTGAAAGTTGTATTTGAATCAGGTATTGGTCAAGGTATAAATGTATCTGACAGTGAGTTTGAAAAATATAATTTAACTCAGGTATCTCGTCATAACTGTTTAAGTGAAGCAGATATTTTAATTGTTCCATCGCCCCTATCGAGCGAGGAAGTTCAAGTACTAAAAAAGAATTCAATTATCTTAGGCATGATTGACCCTTTTGGAAATAAAGAACATTTAAAAATGCTTGAAACTTCTGGACAAACAGCTGTAAGCATGGAGTTTATTCCTCGAATAACCAGAGCACAAAAAATGGACGTTTTGAGCTCTCAAGCTAATCTTGCAGGCTATTCTGCAGTCATAGAAGCTTCAAGTTTACTATCTTCAGCTTTGCCAATGATGATGACAGCTGCTGGAACTTTGAAACCTGCAAAAGTTTTTGTAATAGGAGTTGGTGTGGCAGGTCTACAAGCCATTGCTACCGCAAAGAGACTGGGCGCTAGAGTAGAGGCTTTTGACACTCGTGATGTGGTTGAAGAGCAAGTGAAGTCACTAGGTGCTAAATTTGTAAAAATTGATCTAGGTGAGACCGGTGAAACTGACCAAGGCTATGCCAAGGAATTAACCGAAGAGCAGATAGCTAAGCAAAAAGAACTCCAATCTAAAGTATGCGAAAGGTCTGATATTGTAATTACTACTGCTCAGCTATTTGGAAGACCTGCTCCCAAGTTAATTGATCAATATACGATCAGTAAAATGAAGCCAGGAAGTGTAATACTAGATATGGCAGTTGAAAGCGGCGGCAATGTAGAAGGATCCATAGTAGATCAAGTTGTTGAAAGTAATGGCGTGAAAATTGTAGGTATATCCAACTTAGCTTCTAGGGTTGCCGGTCATGCTTCGGTGGCATTATCAAACAATATTATTAACTGGATCACAGAGTTTTTTGATAAAGAATCTGTCTCGATAAATCTTGATTTTGAAGATGAAATTATTAAAAGCAGTGTTCTAGTTCACCAAGGTAAAATTAGGGACGAGAGGTTTAAATAATGGAAGTATATATTTTGCTTGGATTTGTTTTACTATTATCAATTTTTCTTGGTCTAGAGCTTATCTCAAAGGTCCCAAGCACCCTCCATACACCACTTATGTCAGGTGCAAATGCTATTTCGGGTATAGCACTGGTGGGAGCTTTAATGCTAAGTGCTGAAGGTCAAATACAAAATGTTTTAGCATTCTTTGCAATATTGTTTGCATCCATAAATGTTTTTGGCGGCTATTTAGTGACTAATAGAATGCTGAGCATGTTTAAAAAGAAATCATAATGAATACTCTGATAGACATTACCATTTTTCAGAACCTCGTTTATATAGTTTCTTCTGTTCTATTTATTTTAGGTATCAAGATGCTTGGTAAAGAGTCGACTGCAGTTCGAGGCAATATACTTTCTTCAGTTGCCATGTTGTCAGCAGTCTCTGTAACACTTATCGACGTAGACATAGGTATTGCTATTATTATTTCTGCAATAATCTTGGGTGCCTCAATAGGCTCTGTGATTGCACTGAAAGTGAAGATGACTGCAATCCCAGAAATGGTAGCTTTATTCAATGGGTTTGGGGGAATGGCTTCCTTCCTAATAGCCTGGTCACAATTTACTGACACGCAACCAGCGTTATTACAGAATCTTCTAATTATGACAACCATTTACATTGGAGGGATAACCTTCTCTGGATCAATTGTGGCTTATGGAAAATTATCAGAAAAAATTAACCTCGAGAAAGGATCTTTAGTAACAAACATTTTAGTTACATTCTTTTATCTTAGTATTCCTACCTTACTAATTATGATGTTTGCTCCAGTTTTTAACATAGATTCAAATTTTATTTTCTTGGGATTTTTAGTATTAACAGTATTGGCAGGACTTGGTTTCGTCATGCCCATTGGTGGTGGTGACATGCCAGTAGTAATCTCCTTACTGAATTCCCTTTCTGGAATTGCTGCTGCATTTGCAGGTTTGCTATTACTAAATAATGTTTTGATAGTGGCAGGCTCCTTAGTTGGCGCCAGTGGTTTGATTTTGACCATTATCATGGCCAAGGCGATGAATAGAACAATTGGAAATATTTTATTTGTTGGCTATGCATCTGCTTCCTCATCTAAATCAGAGGGTGAGCAGGGAGAAGTCAAACCTATAACCGCGGAAGATGCTTATTTAATATTAGAAAATGCTTCTTCGGTGCTAGTGGTTCCAGGATATGGAATGGCGGTTGCTCAAGCGCAACACGTTGTTAGAGAGTTAGGAGAGCTCTTGGAAGAAAATGGTACTGAAGTTAAATATGGAATCCATCCCGTTGCAGGAAGGATGCCTGGTCATATGAATGTTCTCCTTGCAGAAGCAAACGTTTCTTATGATCTACTTGTAGAGCCAGACGATGTGAATCCAACTATGGATACTTTTGATGTCGCAGTGGTGATTGGTGCCAACGACGTTGTTAATCCCTCAGCCACTGAAGAGCCTGGAAGCCCTATTTACGGAATGCCCATTATTGAAGTTCATAATGCTAAGACTGTTTTTGTGCTTAAAAGATCAATGTCATCTGGCTTTGCTGGAGTCCAAAATCCACTGTTTTTTAAAGAAAATACTAGGATGCTCTTTGGCGATGCAAAAGAGTCAATTGGGACAGTAGTTTCCGAGTTTAAAGACTAATTTTATCCCCCAAAATATGGTAAAATTAATACCTTAGATTAAGGTATTTAATAGATATTTAATCTGTCAAAAACCCAGAGAAATTTATGTCAGATTTTGCCAAAGAAATACTCCCGATAAGCATTGAAGATGAGCTGAAACAATCTTATCTGAGCTACGCAATGAGTGTAATTCATGGCAGAGCCCTGCCTGATGTCAGAGATGGCTTGAAACCTGTTCATCGTCGCATACTCTTTGCCATGCATGACCTAAAAAACTACTACAACAGACCCTACAAAAAATCTGCCAGAGTCGTAGGTGATGTGATTGGTAAATATCACCCTCATGGTGATAGTGCAGTCTATGACGCCATGGTCAGAATGGCTCAAGATTTTTCTATGAGATATATGTTGGTAGAGGGACAGGGAAATTTTGGCTCAATTGATGGTGATCCACCTGCTGCAATGAGATATACCGAAGTACGGATGTCAAAAATTACTGATCAACTTTTGGCGGACATTGAAAAAGATACTGTTAACTTTTCACCTAACTATGATGGGTCAGAGCAAATTCCTGATGTCCTTCCAACCAGAGTTCCAACTCTATTAGTGAATGGCTCATCTGGTATTGCAGTTGGAATGGCAACCAATATACCTCCGCATAATCTTACTGAGGTTATTAATGGATCTCTTGCACTCCTAGAAAATCCCAAGACTAGCATTGATCAGCTAACGCAAACGATTTCAGGACCCGATTTTCCAACAGGAGGAATTATTGATGGAAAGATGGGAATCTATGAAGCTTATAACACTGGCAGGGGAATTATTTATGTCAGAGCCAAAACTTCAGTTGAAGAAGATAAATCAGGGAATCAATCACTGGTAATCAATGAAATACCATACATGGTTAACAAAGCTCGCATGCTAGAAAAGATCGCTGAACTCGTTAAGGATAAAAAGATTGATGGCATAAGAGAAATTAGAGATGAGTCTGATAAAGATGGTCTTAGAGTTGTAATTGACGTTAAAAAAGGAGAATCAGTCGATGTTCTTGAGAATAATCTTTATGCCCAAACTCAATTGGAGCAATCATTTGGCATCAATTTTACTATTCTTGTAAACGGACAACCAAAAGTTCTAAATTTAAGGGAAATCCTTCAGGAGTTTATTAAGCATAGAAAAGATGTCGTTACCAAAAGAACAAAATTTGAACTAAAGAAAGCCAAAGACAGAGGCCATATTGTAGAAGGCCTGATGGTAGCAATTGCTAATATTGATACAATCATTACTATCATCAAAAAATCTAAGGATCCTAAGATTGCTGCTGCCGAGCTATGCAAAAAAATATGGAAAGCTGGTCCAATTGAAGCCATTCTTAAGAAAGTAGGCAAAGATGCATGCAAGCCAAAGGGGCTTCCTGCTGACTTAGGCCTTAAGGGTAAAAATTACAAACTTTCACCCGACCAAGCTAAATCAATTCTTGAGCTGAGGCTCGGGAGGTTAACCGGACTTGAGCAAGACAATTTATCATCTGAATTTAATGAATTAATTGAGAAGATTCAAAAATTACAAGAAATTCTAGATGACAAAAATGTGCTTCAAGGAGTTGTTCGTCATGAGCTCAATGAAATCAAAGAAAGTTTTGGTGATGAAAGGAAAACAGATATTAACGATGCAAGACAAGATATATCAAATGAAGATCTGATTCCTGAAGAGACAAGAGTGTTAACTCTTTCAAGAAGTGGCTATGCTAAAACCCAGCCTCTTAATGAGTACAGGGAACAGAGAAGAGGAGGTATGGGCAAGGCTGCAGCCTCAGTGAAAGAGGAAGACCTTATTCAAAATCTATATATACTTAGCTCACACTCGCAGTTATTATGCTTCACAACTCTAGGAAAAGTTTACTGGTTAAAGGTTTATGAAATTCCAGTTGCAAGTAGAACCTCAAAAGGTAGACCGCTGGTAAATATGCTCAATCTTGATGATGATGAAACTGTTACTCAAATTTTACCGGTTGAAGATTTTGCTGAAGATAAGTATGTCTTTATGGCAACTAGAAACGGCACAGTAAAAAAAACTTCTCTTAAGTTTTTTGCTAAGAAGTATAAATCAGGAATCAAAGCAATAAAACTTGATGAGGGCGATAAACTAGTTGGGTCAGTAGTAACTGACGGTGATCAAGAAATTCTTTTAGCATCTCTCTCTGGGAAACTTATTCGATTTCATGAATCTAAAGTAAGACCGATGGGCAGAACCGCAAGAGGTGTTAGAGGTATGAGATTGCAGAAGGATATGAAAATTATTTCTCTAATGATGGGAGACACAACCAAGACAATTTTATGTCTTTCAGAAAACGGGTACGGCAAGAAATCTAAGCTTGGAGATTTCACAATGCATAATCGAGGTGGTCAAGGTGTTATTGCTCTAAAGACTTCAGATAGAAATGGCTTGATGGTATCTGCGTCTTCGGTCGATGAAGAAGATGGAATTATGCTTATTAGCGATAAAGGCACAATGATTCGTACAAGCGTTGGGCAAATACCTACGCTTGGAAGAAATACTCAAGGCGTCAAAGTTATTACTCCCAAAGAAGGTGAAAAACTTATCGAAGGGGTGCGAATACCTCCTGATGAAGAAGAAGACTAGCCAATGAGAAAATGGAATTTCTCAGCTGGGCCCGCAACCATTCCTGAATCTGTTCTTAAGGAAACACAGTCAGAGCTTTTAGAATTCAAATCTACTGGTATGTCTGTGATGGAGATGAGTCATAGATCTAAAGATTATGGTGAGATCGCTAATGCTGCTAAAGACGATTTAATTGAACTTTTAAACGTTCCTGATTCTCATGATGTTTTATTTCTTCAGGGTGGTGCTACTCTTCAATTTGCCTTAATCCCAATGAACTTTGCCCATCTTGGTATTCCTGAATATCTAGAGACTGGAACTTGGTCCACAAAGGCTATCAAAGAATGTACTAAAGTTTGTGATCTAAATATTTGTGCTTCCTCTGAGAAATCTAGTTTTACTAATGTACCAGAATTAAAAGACTGGAAATTTAGATCATCAAATGGCTATTTTCACTATGTAGCCAATGAAACTATCCAAGGTAATGCAATACATGATGTTCCATCAGTTGCGAACCCCATCATTGCAGATATGTCATCAGTTATCCTTGCAGAACCAATAGACGTATCAAAGTTTTCAATGATATATGCGGGTGCTCAAAAAAATATTGGCCCAGCAGGTTTAACCATAGTAATTATCAGCAAAGACTTATTGTCATCATGCAACAAAGATCTTCCAAATATCATGAATTATGATAAACATGCTCATTCAGGTTCAATGCTGAATACTCCGCCAACATTTGCATGGTATATGGCGGGTAAAGTTTTTAAATGGCTTAAATCTTTGGGCGGTCTTGAGGCAGTAAAAGAGCGTAATTATTTAAAAACGTCAACACTGTATGACTACATTGATAGCAGTGATTTCTACAGTAATCCAGTTGCCAAAAATAATAGATCAATTATGAACATTCCTTTTATTTTAAAAAGCCCTGATCTAGATAGCACTTTTCTAAAAGAAGCTGAAAGAGAAAATCTTCTAAATTTAAAAGGGCATAGATCAGTTGGAGGAATGAGAGCTAGCATCTATAATGCCATGCCTCAGGAGGCAATAGATGATTTAGTACGCTTTATGGAGGCTTTTGAATCAAAATATGGGTAATGGTGACAAAAACAAAAATTGAACAAGTCAGAAAAAAAATTGACAAAATAGATGACCAAATTCTTGAACTTATTCAAAAAAGAGGCGTTCATGCTAAAGAGATTGGGGATCTAAAGTCTCAACTTTCAGTAAAGTCTATTTTTTATAAGCCTGAGAGAGAGGCTCAAATATTGAGAAGACTTATTGAAAAAAACTTTGGCTTGATCTCGGATAAAAAAGTTAAGTCTATATTTAAAGAGCTTATTTCAGCTTGTCTTTCTCTAGAAGAGTCCTTACAGATAGCTTTTTTAGGCCCTTTAGGTACTCATTCAGAGACCGCAGTGAAGAAACACTTTGGATCATCCATAAATCTTGATCCGCGAGCAACGATTGATGATGTTTTTTACCAAACAACTAATGGAGGTTCGCAGTTTGGAATGGTACCTTTTGAGAATTCATCAGAAGGGGTAGTAAATGCAACATTAAATTGCCTAGTTGATGAAAAGTTATTGATTTGTGGTGAAACATATTTGGATATTGAGCATAATTTAGCCGGGAGAGCGACTTCAAAAATTAGTACTGCAAAAGTAATAGCTTCACACCCTCAAGCGCTTGGTCAATGCAGTAAGTGGCTAGAAAATAATTTACCCAATATAAAAAGGATGCTAACTTCCAGTACTGCAAAAGCCGCGGAATTAGCTAAATCAAATAAAGATACTTTGTGTATTGTTGGAAGTCTGGCTGTTGAGAAATATAAGCTCAAAACGCATGCACAAAACATAGAAAACCATTCAGATAACAGAACTAGGTTTCTTATAGTTGGCAATCAAAAAATCTCTAAAACGGGAAAAGATAAAACATCTTTGTTAATCCAAACCAATAATAAACCTGGAGCATTGGTTAAATTACTTAAACCATTCGAAGAAAAGAAAATTAATCTTTTTAGAGTTGAAACTCGTCCCTCAAGATCAACTCGAGACTCCCATAATTTCTTTATTGATTCTGCAGGACACCAATCTGAACGGAAACTTCAAAAAGTTATTTCAACGTTAAGAAGTGATGGAGCTTTTGTAAGGATTTTAGGCTCTTATCCAGATGAATCATGAGCAATGACATTTTTTCTAGACTGAATCCTGGAATCTCTGATCTAGCTCCCTATGAGCCAGGAAAGCCTATCGATGATGTGGCTAAAGAATATGGGATTAGCAACATCATTAAGCTGGCATCCAATGAAAATCCTTTGGGTGCATCACCTAAAGCATTAAGAAGCATAGCTGACCTAGATGATAGCCTTCATTTATATCCAGATGGTAATTGCACTGAACTGAAGAATGCAATTGCTCATCATGAAAAAGTTACAGAAGAATCTGTAATCCTTGGTAATGGGTCCAATGAAGTCTTGGAATTGATTGCAAGAGCTTGGCTTAACCCAAGCAGAAACGCCATTACTTCAAGGCATGCTTTCGCAGTCTATAAGATAGTTACACAAGCTGCCGGTGCAAAGCTAATCGAGGTTGAAGTAAAAAATTGGAAATTTAACCTTGAAGCTTTTCACAGCTACTTTAATGAGGAAACCGCAGTAATATTCATAGCGAATCCAAACAATCCAACAGGTACATATAACACCCACAAAGAAATTGAAGATTTTCTTTCAAATGTGCCTTCAAATATATTGGTTGTATTAGATTGTGCATACTATGAATATGTTCAAGAAAATGACTATGTAGATGTAAATCAGTTATTAAATAAGTACGAAAACTTAATTGTGACAAAATCATTTTCAAAGATTCAAGGTCTTGCAGCAATCAGGCTTGGGTATGGATTGGCTAATGCTTCTTTAATTGAGAGTTTAAACAGAATTAGACAACCTTTTAATATTAATTCTTTTGCACAGAAGTTAGCCATTAGTGCTATTGATGATAAGGAGCACATTCAAAAGAGCATAGATGTAAATCAAGAAGGACTTAAGTACCTATCTGCAGAGCTTTTAAAATTAGAGCTTACAACAATACCATCCGTTGGAAATTTTATCTCTTTTAAAGGGCAGTTTAATGGGAAAGAGCTATTTGAGGCTCTTTTAAGAAGGGGAATAATTGTTAGACAAATTGATTTATACGACATGCCTGATTTCATTAGGGTGACTGTAGGCACCATGGAACAAAATCAAATCTTTATAAGTGCTCTCAAAGAATTATTATGAATAATATTGTCATTTGTGGTATTGGCCTAATTGGCGGTTCAATTGCGAAAGGTCTCTCTAAGGACAATTTCAATGTATATGTCATTGATTCAAATCATGACTCTAAAAATAATGCTATTAAAAATAAGCATGCCCAAGAGGTGATGCATACAGTTGAAGAAGCAAAAAAACTAGAAGATGGTGTTTTTATTTTTGCTACTCCGCCTACAACGACACTTGGAATTTTAAAACAAAATAAATGGTTACTTCGTTCAAATTTTTCTGTCACTGACGTTACTAGTGTAAAAACAGAGCTTGTAAAATATCTAAAAGGTTTCGATGCTGAGAATTTTATTCTCTCTCATCCTATTTCAGGATCCCATCTGAGCGGGTTTGAGAATTCAAGTGAAAATCTTTTTGCTGGTAAGACAACTATTATTTCTTCACTTGGCTCATCTAAATTTCATTTAGACAGAATTCAAAACCTTTGGGAGTCTCTTAATTCAAATGTAATCGAATTGGATTATGAGAATCATGACAAAATATTTTCATTAACAAGTCATCTACCTCATTTTGTTGCTTATAGTCTGATGAAAGTTATTTATGATAATAATATTGATGTAAACACTTATGCTGGAGGTGGTCTGAAAGAGTTTATCCGCTTGTCTCAATCCTCGCCTGAAATGTGGGGAGATATTTTTCAAGCCAACACGCATCTTAATAAAAATATTGATGAGTTGGTTGAAAAGTTACTTGAGTTAAAAGAGTTATCAAGCTCAAAAGATAGCTCTGTGCTTAAAGAATATTTAAGTCAATTCAAACAATAATCAACTTATGAGATTGATAGCCGAACCATCCAATAAAGTTTCTGGTGAGGTTCTATGTCCAGGAGATAAATCCATATCGCAAAGAATTGTAATGCTTGGCTCTTTACTTGATCATGATTTGACGGTAGAAAACTTTTTAAGCGCTGCAGATCCAATTTCTACAATGTCAGCATTAGAAAGAGTGGGGTTTAAATATCAACACCTGCATAACTTAAATACTGTAGATATTTTAAATTCAAAAAAAAGAATAAATGATCCTGATTCTTCTCTAAACCTTGGGAATTCTGGAACGGGCCTGCGCTTAATGCTGGGATTCTTGGGAGGACTAAATATAAAAGCTAACTATATAGGAGATCATTCACTCTCAGCACGCCCCATGGCTAGGATCTTAGACCCACTCAATCAGATGGGAATTAAATACAATAGTAATGAAGGAAAGCTGCCAATTAAATTTATAAATTCAACTCCTAATAAAAGTTTTAGCTATAAACTTCCTGTTGCGAGCGCACAGGTTAAATCATCAATTCTTTTAGCAGGCTTATGCTCTGGAGCTGAGATAGAGATAGTCGAGCCAACGGCTACCAGAGACCATACTGAAAGAATGCTTGAATTTTTGGGTGCAAAAATTGAAGTTGATGATAGTGGTGAAGGTAGGAAGATAAGACTATCAGGACAATTAGATAGTGAAGTTACTGATTATGATGTACCTGGTGATTTTTCTTCAGCAGCTTTTTTAATCATTTCTGCGTTAATAACAAAGGATTCAGATTTGCTTATTAAAAATGTTGGTATAAATAAAACACGATCTGGATTATTGGATGTATTGCTTGAAATGGGTGCTGATATAAAGATTATGAATCACCAAAACATCATGAACGAGCCCAGGGCAGACATAAGGGTAAAAAGCTCAGAGTTACATGGAATAAATATAGGAGGCAGCATTATTGCCAACCTGATTGATGAAATACCTATACTTTGTATCGCTGCCTCTTTTGCCTCTGGCCAAACTAAAATCGAGGGTGCTGAGGAGCTTCGGGTAAAGGAGTCAGATAGACTAAATGCAGTTGCACGAGGACTCGAAAGGCTTGAAATTAATTTTCTTGAACTTGATGATGGGATAATTATTGATGGAGGCAGTAACCTAAACGTTAAAAATATTAATATTAATTCATATCATGATCACAGAATTGCAATGAGTTTTCTAATCGCCTCTTTAAGATCAACTGAAGCTATAACTGTTGATGGTTGTTCTAACATTGAAACTTCATTCCCTTCATTCATGCACGTTATGAATCGGATAGGATTAAACATTCATGAAGCTTGATAAGAAAATTATCACTATTGACGGGCCTTCCGCATCAGGCAAAGGAGTTTTGTCTTCCTCATTAGCAAATTATTTAAATTTTTCTCTTTTAGACAGTGGTTTACTTTATCGGGCTTATGCTTATTGTTATGGATCATCTTTTGATCATGAATCAGCATTAAAAAGTTTCGAATCTATCAATTTTGTGAATGCATCAAATAAGTACTCTGTAAAATATGATGGAAATGAAATTACAAAACAATTAAGAAGCGAAAGTATGGCAAAAATTGCCTCGAAAATTAGCATGATCCCAGAGACACGAAAAAATTTAATTTCGATCCAGAGATCCTTTAAAAGTGAAAATGGTCTTATCGCTGATGGCAGGGATATGGGTACGGTTGTATTCCCGGAGGCGGCATACAAGATTTTTTTAACGGCAGACCCTGAAACTCGAGCCAAAAGAAGGTTTCTAGAGTTGCAGAAAAAGGGACAAGAAGTTAATATGCGCGATCTGATTATAGATATTGAAGCGAGAGATAAGGCTGATACGGAAAGATCTTTGTCACCCTTAATTCCTGCAGCAGATGCATCAATTATTGATACATCAAATTTAAATCCTGATCAGGTATTATCTAGGGCTATTGAATTAGTCTGTTAAAAGGAAGTAAAAATATATGTCAGAGAATTTCGCTGCACTATTAGATGAAAGTCTAAATACATTAGAGATGCAGCCTGGAACAATTGTATCCGGGGTTGTATTGGATCTTGATAAGGAATGGGTTACTGTTCATGTGGGCCTCAAGTCAGAAGGAGTTATACCTCTTGATGAATTTAAGGATGTTGAAGGAAAAGTTGATATCAATGTTGGAGACGAGATTGAAGTAGCACTTGAGGCAGTTGAGGATGGTTATGGTGAAACAAGGATCTCCAGAGAAAAAGCTAGAAAGATTTCTGCATGGAAAAATCTAGAGGAGGCTCTAGAAACTGGCGAATTTGTTACTGGCAAAGTTTTGAATAGAGTTAAAGGCGGTTTCTCTGTAGAGGTTGATGTAATTAAAGCATTCTTACCTGGATCTCTAGTTGATATTAGGCCTGTAAAAGAGGCACCTGAACTTGAGAATACAATTCAAGAATTTAAAGTAATTAAGCTTGATTACAAGAGAAATAATGTTGTTTTGTCTAGAAAGGCAGTCCTTGAGCAGATTAACTCTGCAGAAAAAGTTGAACTTCTTAAAAATCTTGAAGAAGGTCAAATTGTTAAAGGTATTGTTAAAAACATTACTGATTATGGCGCGTTCATAGACTTAGGCGGCTTAGACGGTCTACTCCATATCACTGATATTTCATGGTCGAGGGTTGTAAATCCAAAGGAAGCCCTGAATTTAGGAGAAGAAATAGAGGTAAAGGTATTAAGTTTTGATAAGGAAAAACTAAGAGTTTCATTAGGCTTAAAACAAATCCAAAATGATCCATGGGAAGGTATTGAAGGTAAATATTCTGTTGGAGGCATCTATGAGGCAACAGTATCTAACTTAACTGATTATGGTTGTTTCGCAGAATTAGAGCAGGGTGTTGAGGGACTAATTCATTTATCAGAACTAGATTGGACGAATAAAAATATTCATCCATCTAAGGTGGTAACTCTTGAAGAGAACATCAGAGTTATGATTCTAGAGTTAGATAATGAGAAAAGAAGAATTTCATTAGGCCTTAAGCAAACAAAACCCAATCCATGGTTTGAATTTGAAAACAAATACAACATTGGAGACAGCGTAGATGGCTCAATCAAATCAATCACTGATTTTGGTGTATTTGTTGGTCTTGAGGGTGATATTGATGGCTTGATTCACCTTACAGACTTGTCTGATAGTGAAAATCCCGAAGAAGATTTAAAGAATTACAATAAAGGAGATAAGCTTTCCTGTATCATATTTGGTATTGATGCAGAGCGAGAAAGAATATCTCTTAAAATAAGTGACTAATAATACATTTAATAAATCTGATCTTTCTGAAAAAATATCTAAGTCATTAAATCTTAGTTCATCGTTAACCTCAGACTATTTAGCACAATTATGTCGAGTATTAGCCTCCTCTATTGCAATAAAAAACAGAGCTGAGTTTAGAGATTTTGGGAGTTTTGCAAAAAAAACTATCAGGCCAAGAAAGTTCATAAATCCCAAAACTAAAAATGTATCTTTTTTAGGTGAAACCCATACCATCTTATTCTCACCTTCAAAGAACCTACTCGATGACTGAAAAGAATATTATTGTTGCCTTGGATGACCCGCATGATTATCAGGGCGTGCTTGAAGTATTAGATCCAAAAAAATGCATTATTAAAGTTGGAAGCGTAATTTTTAATTATCATGGCAGAAAAATGCTTGATGAGGTTGCAAATTATGGTTTTGAAATATTCTTTGACATTAAGTTTCATGACATTCCTAACACAGTGAGTAAATCTATTGAATCTTTTAAAGACTATCCAATAAAGCTGCTTACTATTCATCTTTCTGGTGGATGCTCTATGATCAAAGCAGCCTTAGATTCTTGCAACAAAATAAATTCAAAGTGCATAGGCGTTAGCATTCTCACAAGCCTAAACGAAAAAGAATCTAAAGAAGTTTATAATCAAGAAATTTCTAAAACAGTTTCTTCTATGTTTAATTTGGCAAATGAAACTAATATAGATGGTATTGTCTGTTCTCCTCTTGAGCTTAAACTTGCAAGAGATCTTCTTCAAAATAAAATTAAGATCACACCAGGAATAAGGCTATCAGACTCTAATTCTGATGATCAGTCTAGAGTAATGAACCCTAAAGATGCAATTGATTTAGGTGCTACATATTTAGTTATTGGAAGACCAATCACATCTCATAAAGATAAAGCATTTGCATTCGATCAAATATATCAATCCATTTATGAAGAATAGATTTTTAAAGGAACTCAATAGTCTAAAAAAGCTATCTTCATCTGGACTATATCTCAAGAGATTTGAACTTCCTTATTTAACTATTTCTAGCGCTTATCAGCATTTTTCAAAAGATGTATTCCAGATAATGGATGATATATATGAAGAGCTAAAAATAGATACTTTAATTAGCGCGTTACTGAGTAGCAAAGATGTAAATTACACTGAAAAAAGGCCAGCTCTTCACCACATTTACAGAGATGCCTCTAAAAAAAATAATGATTTTGATTCAATAGCCGCATCAAAATTTTTTTTTAGACATACAAAAATTAACTCTTACAAAAATATTTTTATTTTTGGAATTGGAGGCTCCTATGAAGGACCAAAGTTATTAAGCGAATTTACGGAATCAAAAGATAATATATTTTTTATTACTGGGCCAGATAAAGACGAATTTTTGAGTTTAGTAAAGCCAAGGCTCAAAGAAAAAAATTTATATGTTTTTATAAGCAAATCCTTTTCAACTGACGAAGTATTATTATCTCATTCATGGCTTCCTAAAAATGTTATTAAGAATGATGTATTCGCAATTACTGCCAATAAGAGTAAAGCCACTAATCTAGGTTTTTTTGAACAAAATATTATGGAGATCCCAGAAAGTGTTGGGGGTCGTTATTCAATCTGGTCACAAGTTAGCTCTCCAATTCTTCTACCCAATGAATGTAAAAACTTTCTTAATGGAGCTGCAAGTATAGATAACAAGGTTCAAAAAAAATCGATCGTAAAAAATGCTCTTAAAAATATTGTTTTTCATGATGTTTGGTCTAACAACTTCTTGGATAAAAAAAATAGAGTCATACTTTCTTATAACTGGAAGCTCAGATCACTAACAAATTATCTTCAGCAACTAGAAATGGAATCACTTGGTAAGGCAAATAATCCTGAATCGATATTTACTTATACAGGTCAAACTATTTACGGTGGTTTTGGCCCAACAGCTCAACATTCTTATTTCCAACTCCTACATCAGGGTACTTCTGAAACCTCAGCTGATTTTATTGCAAGCTTTAGCAGCCACTCCAAGCTACTAAATTCTCAAGCGGAGGGACAATTCAAATTACTTTCTGGAAAGATCAAATTTAAAAAAGGGAAGGATGCCGCCAATAGTAATATTGGAGCAAATTTTTTCTCTCTTGAAAATTTAGACCTTTTTTCATTGGGTGCTCTTATAGCTTTTTGGGAATATAGAGTTTTTATCACTTCAGCTATGCTTCAAATTAATCCTTTTGATCAATTTGGCGTAAATGCTGGAAAAAGAGTTACTAGAAAAATTTTGGATAAATAGCTTTAAACAATTATTTAATGATCAAAGACTTATCTCATGTACCAAATAAACCCGGAGTCTACCAATTTTTCGATGAATCAAAGATAATCTATATTGGCAAAGCAAAAGACTTAAAAAAAAGAGTCAGATCCTATTTCACTCCTGCAATCAAAGATAGAAAAACAGAGCAAATAAAAAAGCTTGCAATTAAGGTAGAAACATTCACAACACACTCAGAAACAGAGGCACTTATACTGGAGCAACAACTTATTAAAGAATATAAACCAAAGTTTAATATTCTCTTGAGAGATGATAAAACCTATCCATTTATATATTTTTTAGGTTCACATGATTTCCCTTCCATTCACCTGAAAAGAAGCAAGCAAGCAATTGATGAAAATTTTTATGGACCATATACAAATGCAAGGCTGGTTCGTGATCAAATTAAAGAAGTACAAAAAATTTTTAAAATACGTAATTGTTCTAGCAGTACATTTAGCAATCGATCTAGACCCTGCATTGAGTTTCAAATGAAGCGCTGCAGTGCACCATGCGTTAATATGATAAGCAGATCTGACTATGCTGAGGACATATCTTCAGCTCAACAATATTTAACCAGTGAAAAAAAACATATAAAAAATATCCTAAAGGAAAAAATGAAAAAGCATTCAGAGTTACTTCAGTTTGAGGAGGCAGATAGATATAAAAAAAGACTTAGTAGCATTACTTTACTTGAAGATGAGACATCCATTAATATTTACCCTCTAGATATTGATATTTGGCACGGTTCTTTTGATCAAAAGACTGGCCTTGCTAAGGTATCAGTAAGAGATGGTAAAGTAAGGTCGACTAAAACATACCTCATTGACTCTAATGCATCCTCAGAAGTTGATAATGTTTTTAGGCGAGCAATTTTTCATAATTATTTACATAAAAGTCATATTCCAAGCAAGCTACTTATTGCTAATAAAATCTCAGAAAGAAAACTACTTCAAGAAGCGCTTGAAAAGATTTTTAATAAGAAAATTAGCATTTATGTAAAAGCACCAAAAGGCAGTAAAAGTTTTTTAGATTTAGCAAAGTTAAATTCAAAACAAGCGCTAATAAATTCTGAAAACAAAGAACCTCCGATGAAGCTAGCTTTTGATGAATTAATTAAAAAATTTAACCTAAATATTGTTAGCCCCTCATTAGATTGTGTTGATATTAGTCATTATTCTGGAAGCAAGCCAAAAGCAGGAATAGTTCGATTTACTGAACTTGGTTTAGAAAAGAGATTATTTCGTTCTTATAATATTCCTCATGAAATTTCTGGTAATGATCCTGCATCAATTTCCTATGCAGTAAAGAAAAGGTTTTCAAATGAGGATCAAGTTCCAAGCATTCTATTGGTTGATGGTGGAAAGTCACAACTAAATGCAATTACCCATTTAGTTGAAGATAAAAATATCTTCTTACTTGCTATAGAGAAGGGCACAGGTAGAAAGTCTTTTACAGAAACTATCTATTCTACCAATGGCCAAGAATCTATAGATATAAATTCAAGATTATTCAAGCTTCTTGCTAGAGCCAGAGATGAAGCACATAGATTTGCATTACATTCAAGCAGGAAAGCCTTAATAAAAGGAGCTAAAAAATCAATATTACAAAAGGTGGAGGGGATAGGACCCATAAAATCGTCAAAATTATTAAAATACTACAAGTCTTTGAATGGCATCAAAGCTGCATCCATAAATGAAATTGCAAAAGTGGCTGCTATAAGTCAAAATCGTGCAACTAAAATAAAGAAAATAATCTCTTAGTGCTGTGAAAAAATTTGTAACTTTTTTAACGATTTTTCGTATTATTGCCAGCCCAGTAATTTTTATTAGTCTTTTATATTTAGAACTAAAACTGTTTACTCTAGTAATATTTATTATAGCTGCACTAACAGATTTTCTTGATGGTTACTTAGCAAGATTATTTAATGTTGAGTCAAAAATTGGAGAAATTCTTGATCCTATTGCTGATAAAATACTTCTTGTTTCGACACTTATATCAATTACCTTATACTTTCAAAGTTCTTTTATTGGTCTTATATCTATCTTATTAATTTCTAGAGAGTTTTGGGTAAGTGCATTGCGAATAGGAGCTTCATCAAGCAAAAAATCAGAAAACCTAAGCGTCACATATCTTGCAAAACTAAAGACCGCATCTCAGTTCGCTTCACTCACCTTATATTTTTTTTCAATTCAACAGAACTTTGCACTTGGAATTCTTTTGGCTGATTTTGTTTTATTTTTAAGTCTTCTTATCTCAATCAAGACAGGAATGGATTATACGAAAAAATTTTTTCAATCCAGACAAACAGCAAAACACATTTACTAAAATGACAAATATTATTTTTGTTGATACTTTGCCTCATTATATTAAGTCAAAAGAATTATCAAAAATAATTAAATATAATTCACATTTTATAACCACCAATATAGATATTTTCAAAAGGATAAAATTAACAAATAAAACTTATTTGCACAAAAAAAACTTTTTAGGATTGTTTTTTTTTATAATTAAAATGAGAAAAAGGGGAGACGTTTCAGTAACAATTGCAAGGACTGATTCCCTAATCTTTCAGCTGCTTTATAAGTTTTGTTACATTAAAGAAATTTTTACTTTCGATGAGGGTCTATATACATTACACCCAAATTCTATTTACAATTCACAGTTCAAAATTGAGCGCAAATATCATACGAGGTTATTTCTATTAAGTAAGCTCATAGATTTTCCTATACCTGCGGCATTCTTTTATCAGCAAACTTCAAATCATTATACTTGGTTTCCTAAAGACTCCTTTCAAGATTCAATTATTGACAAAGATAAAATCATAGAAGTTAAAAAGAACAAAGAGAAAAATTATGATGAGATAAAAATTATGATTGGTCAACCATGGCAATTCATGTACATTACAGACAATCAAATAAAGAAAATTTTTCATTTCATTAATGAAAAAGGAATTAATATTTATCTGCAGCATCCGAAAGAAAATAGCATGTACTGCAATTCATTTCTGGATGATGGAGTCTCATTGATTAGTGCTAAACCAACATCAGAAGAATTTTTGAGCAATATAAATCTTGGCCAAATTACTCTTTACACCTTATCTAGTTCAGTTGTATGTAATTCTCCTGCAAGTTATTTAATTAATATTTTAAAATTTTCTAATAGCTCAGATGATCTTATAAATTCTCAAGAAAATCTATCAAGAACTCTCTCTGTATTGGGTAAAAACTTTAAATATATTAACCTAGATTAATTAAATACTTGATTCTAATTTTAAAAGTTTCAAAAATATATCTTAAGTTTCTACTTTTTCTGTCTCCCTTGCCTGCCCAAATAAAACTTTCATCATTAAAATGCCAATCAATAACTGTTTGCTCTAAATTACCAAACTTAATCTTATTTCTAAATTTATCATAAACTTTATAAAAGGTTATCTGATCAGCAAACCATTCAAACATAGTTGGAAATATTTCGTTAGCCCAGCTTTTAACAAACAGTTTAGATTTTTCATTACCTGATACAGCTATTACACCCGATAAAAGTTTGAATCTAGGATCACTTGAGTCTCTAAAAAAAACAGAAATATCATATTTATTAAATTTCCAATCATACTTAGTAATGTCATATCTTAATAATGAATCAACATCAATATAAACAATATTTTTTAGACCTGATTCAAGCATTCTTAACAGGAATTGAGCCCTAAAGTTTGCAAAGAAAGCTTTGGGATTCTGACTTTTAGAGAACGTTTTTTCCTCAAAATAAAATTCAATATTTTTAAAAATTTTTCTAGCTTTATTTTTGATTTTGTTTTTGTGTCTACCTTGATTTACAAGGCAAATATGAAAATTAACATTGGGCGAATTAAGAGTTGCTGACTTTAATAATGTCATGAAGTATTTCAAATATTTATAATCACAAACACATACAATATTTAATTCTGAATTTTTCAAAATATGATTAAATTCCAATGCCATGGTATTGGAATCCATTCTTTTCTGCTAAAGATTTATTCAAAATATTTCTTCCATCGAAAATTATAGGAAAAATTAACTTTTCGAGTAATTTATAGTCAGGAGTTTTAAATTCTTTTGATTCAGTTGCAATAACAAGAGCATTACATTTTGATAAAGACTCATATTTATTATCTACATACACAATATTACTATAGGATGCCAATTCTTTTTTTGCATTTTGCTTAGCAAGCGAGTCATATAAATAAATTTTTTTATATTTTTTTGAAATAATTTTAATAAGTTTGATAGAAGGCGATTCTCTTACGTCATCAGTTTCTGCTTTAAATGCAGCCCCCCAAACCATAATACCCTTATTATCTTTATGGATATTGGATATTATTTTTTTTGCAAAAAATTTGACTTGGTCAGAATTAGATTTTTTTACAGCTAATGGAATTGTTGAGGGTATTTTAATATCCCTATATCCATTAATTAATCCATCCAAGTCCTTTGGGAAGCATGATCCTCCAAATCCTAAGCCAGAATTTAAGAAATATTTACCAATTCTTTTATCAGTAGAAATCCCATGTTTTATTTGATGAATATTTCCATTGTAATAGTCACTCATTCTGGCTATTTCATTAATGAAAGCAATTCTAGTTGCTAAAAGAGCATTTGAAGCATATTTAATAATCTCTGCAGATACAGGATCTGTGAATATTAAATTACTACTCTTTATGAACTTAGCATAGGCCTTTTTAGATATTTTTTTAACGTACTCATTATCATTGCCAATAATTATTCTATCTGGTTTTTTAAAATCATTTATTGCCTCTCCTTCTTTTAAAAATTCAGGATTTGAAGCGATAATAACCTTAATATTTTTTTTAATTTTAGGTTGAATAAATTCATCTACAAATTTATTTGTTCCAACTGGCACTGTAGATTTAATAAATATTACAGCATCATTGCAAAGGTATTTTGCTATGGATCTAAGCGAATTTTCTAGAAAACTAAGATTGGGTTCCCCATTACTTTTTGGAGGTGTACCCACACAAAGAAATATTGCTTCTGCGCCTTTAAGAGATTTTTGGTAACTAGACGAAAAGCTAAGGCAACCATTTTTTTTACATTTACTTACAATTGATTTAAGTCCGCTTTCGTGAATAGGAATTTCACCTTGATTAAGTCTTTTTATTTTTTTTTTGTCAACATCAATGCATTTCACGAAATGACCAGACTCTGCAAAGCAAGCTGCACTTACCAGCCCAACATACCCACTTCCAATAACAACAATATTCATTTTAACTATTCTTTGGAGGCTGAAGCCGGAATCGAACCGGCGTAAACGGCTTTGCAGGCCGCTGCATAACCACTCTGCCATCCAGCCTTGAAGTGAATTATAGTGCAATAATTAGCTTGTAGATAGAAATGATAATCTAATAAATTTCCTTCAGAGGAAATGATGGGCTGATGTATTTATATATAAATATTGTTATAAAGATATTTCAAAGTTAACAAATTCTGATTTCATTTTACTCTGATCTAGAATAGGATCATTTTTGGCTTCTTCTTTAAATTTCTTGTAAAGATCTAATATATCTTTTCTAGGATGAATTAATTTCTTACCCTTATACCACTGAGGTTGCCATGGTTGCGTTGACATATTTGTGAAATGTAATTGATACATTTCCTCTATTGGCATGTCTTCTCCATCAAGACAATTCCATCTTTTATCGACTTCTTGAACTAAGTTTAAGCTTGAAATATAGTCTCTATGAAATTGATGAGAATTAGTTTTCGATTTTAATTTATTGGCTTTCCAAATATGATCTTTGGCTCGATCACAATCAATCACCATTACACATAGCTCAAAACCCCATCTTACCCCTTTTCTTGCTGCAAAAGGCTTGCCTTGCATATTCACTTCAAGTAACTTTGAAATATCCCTTAGATTTATCATATCTACATCTGTATAAATAACTCTTCCATTAAAATCACAAAATTCAGGAATGCCCCATCTAAAGCCACTAAATGGCGTAAACCATTTTTTTGTCCTCCAGTCTGACCAAAAATCATTTTTATCATTTGTTAGTCTCATCCAATTTATATCTATTTCAGATTCACAATGCTTTCTAAGAGAGTATTCATAGATCATTTCGATTTCAGCATCATATCCGTTAGGAGACGTGCCAATAAATATTCTTGTTGCCATAATCAAATTATATTAGATTTAGAATTTTAGATTTATATTTAGATCATTTTTTCATCTATTAATAAAAAAAATACATTATTTTAAAGTGCTACAATAGCACCGCCTTTAAAAGGACGCTTCTTTATGAAAATACAATACAAGATAGGTGTTATAGGTCTTGGATATGTTGGATTACCTCTTGCAGTTGAATTTGCAAAAAAATATAACGTGATTGGATTTGATAATAATAAAAAACGTATTCAAGAACTTAAAAAAGGTAAAGACAAAACTAATGAGATAACAAAATCACTGTTGAATAAAGTTAAAAATTCACTTAATTTAGTGCACAAACCTGAAGATTTATCATCTGCTAATTTTTATATTGTAACTGTACCAACACCGATTGATAGTAATAAAAAACCAAATCTTGGAAGTATTAAATCTGCTTCAAGCATTCTGAGTCAAGTTTTAAAAAAGGGCGATATTGTTGTATTTGAATCGACGGTCTATCCAGGGGCAACCAGGGAAATATGCATACCTATTCTTGAAAAAAAGTCAGGACTTAAGTTCAATGTCGATTTTTATGTTGGCTATAGTCCTGAAAGAATAAATCCCGGAGATAAGAAACACACTGTGAGTGATATTATTAAGGTAGTATCGGGTTCAAATAAATATGCTTTAGGGATAATTTCAAAAATTTATGCATCAATTATAAAAGCTGGAATTCATAAAGCATCATCTATTGAAGTTGCTGAAGCGGCAAAAGTCATTGAAAATACTCAGAGAGATCTTAATATTGCATTAGCTAATGAACTATCAATTATTTTCAATAAAATTGGTATCGATACCAAAGAAGTTTTAGATGCAGCATCAACTAAATGGAACTTTAGCCCTTTTTATCCAGGCTTAGTTGGAGGGCACTGTATTGGCGTGGATCCTTATTATCTAACCTATAAATCAAAAAAAGTTGGCCATAATCCTCAAGTCATCCTTTCAGGAAGAAGTCTTAATGACAATATGCCAAAAAAGATAATTAGTTTATTAAATGATAGTTTTCTTTCTAAGAAAAAAAGTATTACTGGTTCTCGAATACTTGTCATGGGTTACACTTTTAAAGAGAATTGTCCTGATATCAGAAATACTAAGGTCTTCGATGTAATCCAATTATTACAATCATTTAATGTAAAAATAACATTATTTGAACCACTAATAAGTAGGTCTGAAATAAAGAGTATTTTTTCGAATATAACTTTTACTAGCTCTCCAAAAAAAAGTTTTTTTGATTCAGTAATTTTATGTGTTCCACACAATGAGTTTAAAGATTTAGGCGTAAAAAGGATAAAAGAATTTCTAAAAAGTGATGGAATATTTTTTGACGTAAAATCACTTTTTAATAAAGATGAATCTGATATCAGATTATAATTTTTCTTTAGAAGATCTTATGCAATGAAAATTTGTATTGTTTTACCCTCGCTAGGTGGTGGAGGAGCTGAAAGACTTCATATTAATTTGATTAAAGAATGGTTATTAGAAGGACACGATGCTGAGTTAGTCATTCTTGCAAACTCGAATCAAAATAACGTACTCCAAGATATAGTTCCAGTTAATTGTAAAGTTACGTTTTTAGGTACTTCCAGGATAAGGTCTTCATTATTTACACTTACCAAATATTTCCTTAAAAATAAATATGATGTTGTTCTTGCAGCAATGTGGCCAATAACCATAATTACTGTAATTGCTTTATTGATATCATCATTTAAAAATAGACCTAAGATTTTTGTAAGTGAACATACAGTGTTAAGTGTTTCCAGAAGTCATGAATTAAATGTGTCTGAATATACTATAAGAATAACCTCAAATATTTTTTATAGGTTCGTTAATGGGATTATCGCAGTCTCAGGTGGAGTCATGGATGACATATCTAACATGTGTAATATCAGAAAAGAGAAAATTACTGTTATTCATAATCCTGCTGCAATTGGGATAAAAAAACCTACCAAGGAAGAAATTGAAGTCTTTAAATCAGAGTTTTGGAAAAAAGATATTCATTATAAATTGCTTGCAGTAGGTACATTAAAACGACAAAAAGGGTTTGATATTCTTATCAATGCTTTTAATTTATTTCCAGAAGAGATCAAGAAAAAATGTCAATTAATCATTTTAGGTGAAGGCCCAGAACGAAAAAATCTTGAAGATCAGATTGATAAACTCAACCTCAAAAATCGTATTTCACTTCCTGGGTTTCAGATTGATCCATATCCCTGGTTTTTTTCTGCAGATTTGTTTGTTCTTTCGTCAAGATGGGAGGGATTTGGAAATGTTATTGTTGAGGCACTTGAAGCAGGCGTGACCGTTGTATCAACTGACTGCAAAAGTGGCCCAGCAGAGATACTTGAAAATGGTAGATACGGATATCTTGTTGCATCACAAGATAGTAAGGGTCTTGCAACCTCAATAGTTCATGCCCTAGAACATAAGTTTTCTGAGAAAGATTTATTAGAAAGAGCTATTGAATATAGCGTAGCTTCAGTTAGCAAGAAGTACCTTGAATATTTTTGGAAAAATTAATTGAAAGTTATTTATATAACTTATGACGGACTGCTTGACCCTTTAGGGAGGAGCCAGATATTGCCATATTTAATTAATCTAAGACCTCACGTTGAGGAGATGCAAATAATAAGTTTTGAAAAAAAACAAAGAATTAACTCTAAAGATTTTGAAGATTTAAATCAAAAACTTACAAAGATTGATATTGGTTGGAGGCCTCATACTTTTATGAGTTCTAAAAATCAACTTCTTAAAATAATAGATGTAATAAAGTTTTATAAATCTTTCATAGGGCAATGCATTCTATTCAACCCTGACATAATTCATGCCAGGGGACACCCAATGGCAATGTTTGCTAGTTCGATGAAGAGGATATTTAAATACAAACTAATCTTTGATTTTAGAGGAATGTGGCCTGATGAGAAGATTGCTAAAGGAAGCTGGGATCTTTCTTCTAAAATCAATATTCTGCAATATAAATTTTTTAAACGACACGAAAAAAAATTATTAATTTCATCAGATTACATAATTTTTCTAACAGAAAAAGTTAAAAACCATTTTCAAAATTTATTAAAAGCTGATTTAAAAAATTCTTCGGTAATACCATGCGCATCAGATTATTCTTTTTTTGATCCAAGCCTCTTATCTGAAGCAAGAATGAGCTTGATTAACGATATGCAATTAAAAAACAAACTTGTGCTTGGATACCTGGGATCAATTGGACCACTTTATGACTTTAGAGGATATTTAAATCTTATAAAGCATGGCATTCAAACAAATTTAAATATATTTGGCCTTGTGATAACGAATAATATAAACGAAGCTAAGATTTTTCTTGAAAAGGAAGATTATATTGAAATTAAAAACTCTATTAGATGTATTAGTCTTCAAAGAGAAGATATACCAAAGCACCTTAATTTATTTAACTTCTTAGTATCTTTTTGCAAGATTTCTCATTCAATAATTGGTGCTTCACCTACAAAAGTTGGCGAAGCTCTTTCTCTGGGAGTCCCTGTCATTTCTAATTCTGGAGTTGGCGATATAGATAGAATTTTAAACCAAGTTAACGGTGGTATTATTGTCAAGGATACATCGGAACATAGTCTAAAGAAGTGTGTAAATGATATAGATAATTTTATATTCAGCAGGAATTCAATTAGAAATACCTCTAAAAAATTTTTTGATCTCAATCGAGCATCTGATGAATATATAAGAGTCTATAAATTTTTAGGCCCTAGTTTATAAATTGAATTAGAATTGGACTAATGATTATTGATGCAGTCTAGTGGTTTGGTCTAAAAATTATGAATATTATTAATTTAAAAGAAAAGATATCTATTGTTATTGCAGCTGCAGGAAAAGGAACAAGATCAAAGCTTAATTATCCAAAGAGTTTATACAAAATTAATAACCAAAGTATCCTACATAGAATTATTAATACCTTATCAGAATTTGGATCCAGTCCAATAATAATTGTTAGTCCTTCTGGTCATGATCAGATACTGGATGAAATAAAAAGGATTAAAGTACAGTGCAGTCTCTTAGTTCAAAGAAATCCATTAGGCATGGGAGATGCAGTAATTCAATTAAGAAAAGTTAATTCTGAATTAAAAGAAAATATTCTTTTAATTTGGGGCGATGTTCCATTTATTTCACCTGATACGATTAATAGATTAGTTGAAGCTCATTTTAAAAACAGAAACAGTTTTACATTCCCAACTATTTTGAGCGAGGATCAATATACGGTAGTTAAAAGAGATAAGAGTAATAGAGTTAAGTCTGTATTAGAAAGCAAAAATAATCCAGAAATAGCTTCTAAAAAAATAAAGGAAAGAGACTTGGGAGTTTTTATTTTTAGGAAAGATATAGTTTTAGATTTATTAGAAAAAGATCTACCTGGAAAGTTTAACAAGCTAGATGGAGAGCACGGTTTTTTATACATCATTGATCACTTATATAAATTCTCTAAAAAGATTGGTACCGTTGAAGTATCAGATCCTAAAGAAGCTTTATCTTTAAATGCTATTGAGGATTTAAAAGGGCGATAATTATGTGTGGTTTTGCAGGATTTATAAGTATTGATAGACTCTCAGATCCTGAGTTTGTAGTTAATGCAATGTCAAAAGAGATTTCACACAGAGGCCCAGATGATCATGGGTTGTGGTCTGACAATAATAAAAAAATATTCTTAAGTTTTAGGAGACTGTCCATTCTTGATTTATCTAAACATGGCAGTCAACCCATGCTATCAAAAACCAATAGATATGTAATTTGTTTTAATGGTGAAATTTATAATCATCAATCTATAAGAAATGAAATAAATCAATTAAATATAGGATATCAATGGAGAGGCTCCTCAGATACTGAAACAATCCTAGCTGCAATTGAAGTATATGGCTTTAATACTGCTCTAGAAAAATGCACCGGTATGTTTGCTATTTCTCTTTACGACAAAAAAGAAAATATACTACTGCTTGCAAGAGATAGATTCGGTGAGAAGCCATTATATTTCGGTGGTGATTCAAAAAATTTTATTTTTGGCTCTGATTTATCATCATTCAAAAAACATCCAAACTTTAATAACAAAATTTCCTTACGTGCTTTGAAGTTATATACAAATTATAGCTATGTTCCTGCACCATATAGCATCTACGAGGATTATTATAAAGTTCAGCCAGGTCAGATTATAAAGGTCAGTGTTGACTCATTGGATATGTCTAAAAGTTATTACTGGGATTTAAAAGAAGAATTTTATAATGCCAAAAATAATAAATTTAAAACCTATGAAGAGGGCCTTGAAGTAATAGAGGATAGGTTATTAGCTTCAGTAAAAGATCAAATGATTTCAGATGTTCCTCTTGGAGCTTTCTTAAGTGGCGGCATAGACTCGTCCTTGATAGCGGGAATGATGCAATCAGTATCTTCAATACCAATTAAAACCTTTACAATTGGATTTGATGATCCTGCATATGATGAATCTGTCTATGCAGAAAAAGTTGCTAATTACTTGGAAACAGATCATACAACTGCATTCTTGCAGCCTAAGGAAGCTATCGATGTAATTCCTGAACTGCCAAACATTTATTCAGAACCGTTTGCTGATAGCTCACAAATCCCTACTTACTTAGTTTCAAAAATTGCAAAACAAGATGTTACCGTAGCTCTTTCAGGCGATGGTGGTGACGAAATGTTTGCTGGTTATAACAGATATTTTTGGGGTGAAAATATTTGGAAATATCTGTCATGGATGCCATTTAGCGGACGAAAATTTGTAGGTAGCTTCTTAAATTCCTTGCCGCATGTGGTTTTAGATGCAGGCCAAAGCGTTTTTAATAGAAGCATGAGAGAGAACAGCATTAACTTTTTTAGTCAAAAGGTCAGAAGGCTTAGCTCCAGACTAGAAAATGTAAAAGATGATGTTGATTTATATTCTAGTCTTTGCACAGAATGGCATGACAACACTCATTTATTTTCAAATAACTTTATTAATTCATATGAATCACAGCTTAAGTTCAAATTTCATGAATCTCTTACCCAGGTTGAAAATATGATGTTATGTGACATTGAAACATATTTAAAAGAAGATATTCTTGCAAAGGTCGATAGAGCAGCAATGTTCAATAGCCTTGAGACAAGAGCACCATTTCTCAATCATGCTGTTGCTAAAGAGGCATGGAGATTTCCGGCCAATATGTTATATGAAAAAAACCGTGGGAAACTGCCATTAAGATCTATTCTTTCCAAATTTGTTCCTTCTGAGCTTTTCGAAAGACCAAAATCAGGTTTTGGGATTCCAGTAGGAGCATGGCTAAGATCTGAATTAGCAGAATGGGCAGAAGACTTATTGAATGATCAAAGTATTAAATCTTCGGAGTTTTTTGATTCAAGACAAATTAATACTATTTGGAACAACCATAAAGCAAACACCTCAGACAATACTGTAAAGCTATGGAATATACTAATGTTTATTTCTTGGTTCAGGAACAATAATTCTTAATTTTATCTACAAATATAATATAAAAATATATAATCCATTAAACTAAGTTATGGAAGCAAATAATAAAAGTGAATCTTACGAAATTTTTGAAATTTTTTTATACACTTTTTCAAAAAAATGGCTGCTAATAAAGCTTGGTTTTCTATTCGCTATCAGCCTTTCAATCATCGCTTTATTGCTCCCAAAAGAATGGGAGTCAGATGCAATTCTTGTAAATGTTGACGCTGGTACATCGCCATCTCAATCTGGGTCTGCATTGGGTGGGATAGCTCAATTAGCAGGCATTAATCTCAATACTTCAACTGCAAGTAGATTAAATATGTCTTTATATACTATTCTATCAAGAGATTTCTTTAGACATCTTGTTTCGTTTGAAAATGTTAAAAGAGATCTGATAGCCATAAAAAGCTTTAATGAGAAAATATCAAAGCCTATCTATGATAGGGATATTTATGATCTTGAGAAGAATAAATGGGTAGAAGAACCAACCTTTTTTAAATCTTATGAGGCATATAGGGGCGCAGTAAGTGCCGCTTTTTTAGACGATAAGGCTGGCCAATTTTTAGTCGTACGAGTTAAGCATAGGTCACCGATATTTGCAAAACAGCTAGTGGATTTAATAGTTCAGGAAGTTAATGAACTCCAAAGATACAATGACATTGAAGAGGCAAATGCCTCTCTGGCTTATTTGCAGGATCAACTTAATCAGACTGAGCAACTCAATATTAAAACTTCGATCAGCTCATTAATTGAAAATCAGATCAAGACGAAGATGTTTGCAAATGTGAGATCTCACTACGTAATTAAACCAATTGATAATTCATACATACCTGAACTAAGATCAAGCCCGCAAAGAACTAGATTTGTTTTGAGCTATACTTTTTTTGGGATGCTTATCTCAGTTTTAGTGTTATTGATTAGATTTCAAATTAAGAAATTTAATAGCTAATAATCAATGAACATACTAATTACCGGATGTGCAGGTTTCATCGGCTTCCATACAGCTAAAAGATTTATTGAAAATGGATATAAAGTAATTGGCGTTGATAATTTAAATGATTACTACGACGTCCATCTCAAGAAGGATAGACTAAAGAATATTAGTTCTGAGTTATTCAAATTTTACAAATTTGACCTCAACCAAAAAGAAGAACTTAAAGACTTATTCTATACCCATAAAATTGATTATGTAATTAATTTAGCAGCACAAGCAGGAGTTAGATATTCTCTAACAAATCCTGAGGAATATATGCACTCAAATATACTTGGATTTCTTAATATACTTGAGTTATGCAGGGATTTTGAAGTTAAACATCTTGTATATGCATCAAGCAGCTCTGTTTATGGAATGAATAAGAAGATACCATTTTCTGTAAGTGATAATGTGGATCATCCAATCTCTTTGTATGCGGCTTCAAAAAAATCTAATGAGCTAATGGCTCATACTTATTCTCATTTATTTAACATACCATCAACAGGCCTTCGATTCTTTACTGTATATGGCCCATGGGGCAGACCAGATATGGCCTTGTTTATATTTACAAAAAATATTATTGAGGGCAAAGAAATAGAAGTTTATAACCACGGACATATGCTTAGGGACTTTACCTATATCGATGACATAGTAACTGGAATATATGAATTAACTAAGAAAATTCCTGCACGATCAAGCTCCTGGAACCCTAAAAAACCTGATCCAAGTTTTTCGTCTGCTCCATATAGAATTTTTAATATCGGTAATAATAAACCAACAAAGTTGATGGATTTTATCCAGCTTATTGAGGACTCTGTTGGTAAAAAAGCAAAAGTATCATTTATGGACATGCAACCTGGTGATGTAGAATCTACCTTTGCAGATATAGATGCTATAAACGACTATGTTGGGTTCTCTCCTCAAACTAACATTCATGATGGTGTAGAAAAATTTGTTAAATGGTACAAAAGATATTATAAAAAAAACTGATTCTTAATGCTGGCTTATTGGATTTTCTTCATTTTTTTTACAGGACTAGCACTTCTTGTATCACCATCATATAGAATAATTGCATCAGATAACTTTGATCTCCAAAAAAGAGTAAATCCCAATGCTTTTATATTTAAGTTAATTTGTATTTTTGTTCTAGTTTTTTTTATTGGTTTTAGATATGAAGTTGGTGGAGATTGGCTCAACTACAAAGCATCATATTTTGAAGTAGCAAAACTTAATTTTTACGATGCGATTTTTACTTCAAATGATCCACTGTTTGGGTTAATTAATTGGATCGCAGGCCAATTATTTACCTCTGATTCATCCAGTTATGGCCCACTGAATTGGAGAAACAACATTCTGCATGGTTATGTATTGGTAAATATTATTGCTGCAATTATTTTCAGTATAGGGTTGGTAAGATTTAGTTTTCGTTTACCCAGACCCATGCTTGGGATTGTTGTTGCCATTCCATATTTAATAAATGTAGTATCAATGGGTTATGTAAGGCAGGCTGCAGCATTAGGATTAATAATGTATGGCATCACACTTCTTCAAGATAATAATATTAGAAGATTTGTAATTTTTATCATCATTGCCTCTTTAATACACAAAGCTTCTTTGTTGATGCTTCCCATGGCAATTTTTGTTTCTACAAGAAATAGGTTTTGGATATTTTTTGGTATTGGGCTATTGTTTTTAGTAATGAGTATTGCCATATTGGAGAGCGCTGTTGAAAGAATATTTATACACTACATACAGTCTGAATATTCATCATCAGGTGCAATTTTTAGATTAGGAATGCTAATTCCACCTTCAGTAATTTTTTTATACTATAAGTCTAGATTTGGTTTTAGTGACGTTTTTAGCAATCTTTGGACATTATTTTCACTAGCATCAATTTTTTTATTTTCTCTATTATTTTTCACGAGCTTTTCAACATTTATTGATCGAATAGCTCTATTCCTTTTACCACTTCAGATAGCAATTTTTGCTTCTCTCCCTGATATTTTCCCAAAAAATAATAGAGCATTTATTATCATAGGTATCGTACTCTACTCTTGTCTTGTAATGTTTGTTTGGCTTAACTTTGCTGTCAACTCTTGGGCATGGGTCCCTTATGAGAATATTTTATTCTTAGATCATAGTGATATAAGCTATAAGCTTGATTCCTCAAAAACTTAGGATTATTTAACGGAGATTTATTATTAATGATCAACATAGTTGTCTTCAATGGAGGGAGAGGTGCAGGAACAATTATTCCAGCATTACAGTCAGTAGGAAACGTAAATATAACTTCAATAGTTAATGCTTACGATGATGGTAAATCTACAGGAGAGATTCGTAAGTTTTTTAATATGTTGGGGCCATCAGATATTAGGAAAGTTCAGCAATTAATGCTTCCAAAAGATGATCCTGACTATCATGCAAATAATTGGATTTTTGATCATAGATTTGCAGAAAATAAAACTTCAAAGAAAATTAAGCAAGATTTATTAGCCGAAATTAATTCAAGAAAAATAACTTTTTTTGATAATCATTTTATTGATCAAAATAAATTGAATGCTATTAAAAACTTCCTGAAAATTTTTATTAAGAATTTAAATCTCATTGAAAAAGGATCCAACTCAGAACCCTTTAATTTTAAGGATTGTTCATTAGTAAACTGTATTTACGCAGGGGCTTTTATTTACTACAAACGTAATATTGAATTTGCATCTCTTGAAATTGAAAAGCTGTTTAATCTTACAGGCTCGGTAATTCCTACAAGCCTTGAGAACAAAAAACTAGTCGGAATGAGAAGAAATGGTGAAATGCTTTACTCTGAAGCAGAAATAGTTGAATTAAGATCAAACGTAAGTATTGATAGAGTATATTTGGTAGATGATTATCCTGATAAAAAATACTTTATGAAGTTGAGCACTATTGAAAAGAAAGCTTTTCTTGAGAGTCATGAGACATATGTGGAATGTTCGCATAGAGCAAAATTAGCTGTAAGTGCTGCAGACATAATTATATATTCTGCAGGCACTCAACATTCTTCTTTATATCCCACTTATCTTACTAGAGGTATGGCTAGATCAATATCAGATAACAAGAAGGCCTTAAAATATTTTATTACAAACATTGGAGGTGATTATGAGACACCAAAATACAAGGCTCATAATTATATAGAAGGTGCTTATAAATATCTTTGCTACTCAGACTCGAGGCATTTTAAAATGAGTGAGTTATTCACACATATGCTTGTAAATAAATCGAGTAGGCAAAAAAAGGTTAACTATGTAAAAATTCTTTCTAAGCCCCTAAATAATTTACCAGTTAAAGTTTATGTCCAGGATTTTGAAAACGAAGAACTTCCTGGAAAACATGACGGTACCAAGGTTGTTAAAAAGATTCTGTCTTTGTATAAAAAGCACTAATCAGTTTTTGTGAAAATAATTACTGTCATTGTTACACATAATAGAAGTCAATTACTCTCAAGGTGTATTGATTCTTTAAAAAGTCAATCTTATTTGCCTGATGAGATTCTTGTAGTAAACAATGGAAGTACAGACGATACTTCAGAAGTTATAAAATATCACAATGTAACTGAACTCAAGCAAGGCAATCTTGGTTCAGCGGGTGGCTGGAGTGCTGGTATTGAATACTGCATTAAATATAATTTTGATGCCTGCTGGCTAATGGATGACGACGGGTTCCCTGAAAAGGAGGCGCTCAAAATATTAAAAGACAATTTAAATGATTTAGATGCATGTGTATCATCTTGCGTATTGGACGAAAATGATAAAACCAGCTTTGTTTTTCCGATACCAAAATTAAATTCTGCAAAAAATCCTATATTGTTTGCAACTAAAAGAAAATACTACAGTATTAGTGAGTTATCAGACCTTGGAAATCATGATTATGATTTTGCTCATCTATTTAATGGAGCACTAATAAAATCAGATTCAATCAAAAAAATAGGCAATGTTAATAAAAATTATTTTATTATGGGCGATGAAGTTGACTATTTTTATAGGCTGAGGGCTACAGGAAATGTAAGAACCATCCTTTCTGCCAAACACTTTCATCCAGATGTAACAAAAAGAAAATACTCCGACATAAAGATTTACTATCTTATAAAAAATACCATCATTAATCACAATAAATACCTCGATATGAGCTTTATTAGAAATATTTGCTTGGTAATGATTGTCTTTACTAGGGTATTAAAAAGAAATGGCGTGTTATATTCTTTGAAATTTATACTTAATAAAGATTTTCTCTTGTTTAAAGCAATTTACTTAGGTGCTAAGGGCAAGGTTGGAATAGATCTAAAAATCTGATGATAATTTATATTTTAATTAACTAACCTTACGATTAAGTTATAATTCATATATGAGAAAGTTTTTTTTAGTCATTAGTCTTTTATCAGTTAACCTCTATTCTCAAGTCGACAATTCTTTACTTAGCGAAGAGTTTCTTGAAGGCCTGCCTCCCTCAATAAGAGATGAGATTGATATTAAAAATCAAGTTAATGAAGAAAGGGAGATTGAAGAGCTTTTTAGGTCAGAAACCTCTCTTGAAAAAAACAAAATCATACTTAACAAGCTAAATGACCAGCTGAATGCATTAAAAAAGAGATTTGATGAAGATATTACCGAGGATGATAATTCTCTTGAAAGATTTGGAAGCTCTTTTTTTAAAAGCATTCAATCGTCTTTTATGCCCATTAATATTCCAAACCTTTCTGGTGAATATATTTTAGATGTTGGAGATAAGCTTAACCTAATTCTTTCTGGTGAAGTGAAATCAATGGAAGGTTTAGAAATACTCAGAGACGGGTCGATTCTAATACCTAAGTATGGGAAGGTATCTCTTGCCGGACTTTCTCTCGATCAAGCTGAAAAATCAATCTCTGCATTTTTTCAAACCAAAGCTCCAAGCGTTGAACCCACTATTCAATTAAGCAAGCTTAGAGATGTTCAGATTCTTATCTTAGGTAATATTATTTCGCCAGGCATATATACACTTAGTGCAGGCTCAAATATCCTGTCAGCCTTAAATGTAGCAGGCGGAATTGATGATAAAGGCTCATACAGAAGAATCGAACATAAGAGAAATGGCTCAATTTTAAAGATTGTAGATTTATATAATATTTTGATAAATGGTAACTTTGATTATTCAACGCAATTTAGATCAGGTGATGTAATTCTTGTTAAATCTTCCTACAAGAATATACCTGTATCTGGTGCTGTAGCTAACGAAGCAATATTTGAGATTCTTCCAGATGAAACTTTAATGGATGCAATTAACTATGCAGGAGGTTTTACAGAGGACTACCTAGGTTATGGGTCTTTGCTAGTTAAGAGATCTGATCTAAGAGGATCAAAATATGTTAATTTTAAAGATAATTCATATGAGGATGTGATATTAAAACCTCGTGATTCAGTTTTAGTGCCTTCTTTCAAGAATGAAATTGATTCAGCAAGAGTGGTCCATATTTCTGGTAGGGTAAAAAATCCTGGAAGCTATTTCATTACAGAAGGCGAAACATTGTCTAATTTAATTGCTAGGGCAGGAGGTTATGCAAATGATGCATACATTTACGGTGCAGCATTATTTAGAGAGGATGCGCTTGAAAAACAAACTCAATATGCTCAATTAAATTATTCAGATACTGTTAACTTTATAATTTCCAACATTGGAAGGCCAGGAACATCAGTAAACTCTTCAGCTCTAGATTTGCTTGCCGAGGAACTAAGGTCACAAACACCAAATGGAAGAATTTTAGCTGAGTTTGATATTGATAGACTTTCCGACGGTCAAGACGATATTAGATTAATGCATAATGACAGAATTGTTGTACCCCCAATGCAAAAAGTTATATATACGTTTGGTGATTTTAGAAATCCCTCTAATTCGAAATATGATCCTAAGTTAAAAGTTTCAGATTACATAAAGCTAGCAGGAGGCCTAAAAGAATCTAGTTTTAACGAAATTGTTGTTATAGATCCAGATGGTAAAACTAGTATCTATAATTCAAAGTTCAGTCTATTTGAAAAGGATATTACTCTATATCCTGGTTCAATTATTTATGCTCCAAGAGATATTGGTAGACTTTCAGGAGTTCAATATGCATCGACTATCGCTCCTATTGTTAGCAGTCTAGCTATTTCCTTAGCCTCTCTAAATAGCATAAACAATTAATACCCCTTGGTGCCTTATTCCATTCAATATGCTAAATAGGCTATCAGTTTTATTTATATTTTTATTTATAAGTCAAATAAATGCTGGAGTTAGGGACTATATTTTTTTACATAATGATATTTCATCATTTTCAAATTATAGTACTTTAGGGATAATCCAAAATCCAAATTCGAGATTTCATGAAGAGGGAACAGTTAGCTTCTCTTTGGCCAATTCCGATCCATATCTAAGAGGATCAATTATTGCTTACCCATTTAGTTGGTTTGAGGCAGCATACCAATATACAGAGATTAATAATGCATTATATAGTGATGTTAGAGCATTTAGTGGCGGCCAATCGTATAAGGACAAAGGCTTTGATATTAAATTAAGATTATTAAGGGAGCAGCAGTATATTCCTCAGGTAGCAATTGGTTTTAGAGACTTTGCTGGAACTGATATATTTGGAGCAGAATTCATTACTTTATCAAAATTTATAAGAAATTTCGATTTAACTCTTGGATTTGGTTTTGGCGGACTAGCAGGTAATAAGATAAGTAATCCATTGAAAAATATTGATAGTAGATTTGAGGTGAGGAATGAAATATCGGGGGATACACAAGGAGGAGAGCCTGATTTAAAAAAATACTTTACTGGTGACATGGGAATTTTTGGTGGAATAGAAACTATTCTTCCTAATACTAGAGGCATTAGATTAAAACTTGAGTACGATGGTGTCGATTATAAAAAAGAAGGTTTCCCATTTGGTAAAGACTCTTTTAGATTTGCCTTTGAGGATGTAAGACAACCTCAATCGAAGTGGAATTTTGGAATAGTTTATCCTATTAATAAATCTATCAACTTAAATGCCTCGATTATTAAAGGAAATACAATTAGTTTTGGATTCTCAATGTCAGGATTTTGGAAAAAAAAGAATCCAGTTGTTGCAAAAAATGATGAATATACTCCTAGGCCAAATTCACGTCAGATAAAAAAAATAACGTCTTCTAGTAAAGATCAACTTTACAAGGGTGCACTTGCTGAATTGAAAGAAAATAACTTCTTTGTAAGGGAAGCCAATCTTTCAGATAATAATGAAACCTTTTCAATTACATATGCTCAAACAAAACATAATAGTATTATTAGATCATCTGGAAGAGTTATTAGAGCTCTAGATGAAATAGTTCCTGATAATGTTAAAAAATTTGAAGTTATCAATCAAAATGCCGGTTTAAATCTTAGCAAAATCACTGTTAATAGAGATAGCTTTAAAAAATATGAAGATGAAAATCTATACCAATTATCAGTGAGAGAGATGAAATTTGAATCTGCAGGGTATGAAAATCAAAGTTATGACTTCAGGCCTACCGGAAAGTATCCAGCTAACTTTTTTAATATTGCACCTGAACTTAGAACGCAAATTGGAGGCCCTGATGGTTTTTTCTTAGGAGATCTTAGCCTGAGCTTATATTCTGAAACAAAACTATCAAGATCACTAGCGATATCAGGCCATGGTTCAATTGGCTTAATTGATACATTTGATGACCTAAAGCTTACCTCAGACAGTGTACTACCTCATGTTAGGACAGATATTGTCAAATACCTCAAAGAAAGTAATGACTACAACATTAAGAGATTACAAATAGATTACTTCATGCAGCTAGATAAAGATATTTATGCGAAGTTAACCGGTGGTATTTTGGAATCAATGTTTGCCGGTATAGGCGGTGAAATTTTATTCAGACCTTTTCATAGAAATTTTGCCATTGGAGCTGAAGCATGGAGAGTGAAGCAAAGAGAATATAATATGTTATTTAGGTTTCTAGATTATGAGACCACAACCGGACATGTAAATTTCTACTATCGTGAACCGAGGTCTCAAATACTTTTTACTATTCGAGGCGGTAGATTTCTAGCTAAAGATTCAGGTTTTAACTTTGATTTTTCTAGAAGATTTCCTTCAGGATTAATTTTAGGAGCATTCTTTTCACTAACTGACATAAGTGAGTATGAGTTTGGAGAGGGTAGCTTTGATAAAGGATTTTATTTCCATGTTCCACTAGAAATATTCTCTAATAATTATAGAGAAGGCTATTCAAGTTTTGGACTAAGACCTTTAACGAGAGATGGAGCTCAATTAGTTCAGCATAATATGCATTTGTATGGAATTACTGAGCAATCTAGCTATGGTAATTTATTTATTGATTTTGATGATTTATATGACTAAAAGAATATTTTTAATCTCTTTATTTCTTAGTTCTTGCCAGCAAATAAATTGGATAGAAGCATCTGGAGTAGTGGATGTTGTGGCTAGGGGTATACCTAATATTAAAGTTGATCAGGATTTCTTCAATGAGAAAAGATTTTCATTTATAAAAATATCTTCTGGAAGATATTTAAATTTTACGGCATCTTTATTATCAGTTGATGATGGTATTTATGAGTGGGTTACAAATGAAGGCTATAAGATTTACACTAAAAATGGAAAAATAATTAAAATCTTAGCACAACCTAAAAACTCTTTTTATTATCAAGAATCAGTTTTTAATATTGGATTAAATTCTTTTGAATCAAATATCTTTTTTAGTGAGCCAAAGGCTCTCATATCTCAATTTTCACAATTAGGATACTCGCATGATGAGGAAATAACATATCTTGAAAATAAACTCATGACACGTGTTTTTTACGAGAAGGTCGAGACAGAGTTTTTAAAGTGGAAATATGTTAATAAATATTGGGTAGATAAAAACTCAGACCTTGTTTTAAGGTCTGAGCAATATATTTATCCTTTTAGAAAGCCGTATTTAATCGATTATTATTATAAATACTAATTAACTACCATCTGCAGTTCTTGTAGCAGTAGCGGTTGAAGTTACAGGCGAACCATCAGATACTGGCACTTCAACAGTCTCGCCAGTCTCATATTCCTCAATATCATTATCAACAACAACTTCGTATTCTTCAACGGATGTATCATCTTCTAGCTGAACGGTATATAAACCTACACCATTATTTGTTTCTATAAATGTAGCATATGCTTCACCTCGATAATCATCTGCAGGATCAGTAGAAGTAGCTGTATATGTAGTTGTGGTAGTCCTAGTTGCTGTACCGGTTCTTGTTGCAGCAGCTGTGGGGTTACCCTCTGCATCAACATACCTAGTGGCAGTTACAGCTTCTTCAACAGTATTTTCAACAACAATCTCATATTCCTCGACAATAGTTGGAGGTGGAGTTGGTGCAGCGGTAGTAGGAGGCTGAGTAGGTGCAGCGGTAGTCGGCGGAGGTATTGTTGGTACGGGAGTTGGATCTGACGAACTACCGTCACCACCAACTGCTGCAATAGCTGCAGCTGCAGCAACTGCTGCTGCAATAGCACCGGCACTTAATTGACCTGAAGCTTCTTCTTTTGCTGCGTTCTCGTCTCCATTAGCAGAGCCATTTTCTTGTGCCATTAATTCAGCTCCAAAAAATGAAGCAACAAATGCGACTATGTATGTATAAAAGTGTCTGATCTTAAATTTTAATTTAGCCATTTTATCTCCGGTTAAAGCTATTTTAGTTTCAATCTCTAATGATTACAACCAAATAAACTAAATATCCTGTTTGAAAAACCCAACAGGAACGACATAATACAATAAAGAACTAAAAATGTGTATCTTTTACCTTCTTATTTAAGAAACCAATAAATGCATATATTATTCAAACATTCGGGATGTAGCGCAGCCTGGTAGCGCACCACACTGGGGGTGTGGTGGTCGTCGGTTCAAATCCGGCCATCCCGACCAATTATTTTACTTTGTGTATAACTTCCTCTGCGTACCAATTTATTTCTGCAATCATGCCCTCGAGGGTTCTATCGTCAGGACCGCCCTCATAAGCATTCCTAAATGCAACAATTACCTCTGTGGCCCCAAGACTTTCTAGCTGTTTTACTCCATTAGGTGAATATGCAGCCTCACCCATAACCTGAAATTGATAGTTGGGATGATCTAATGTTCCAAATTCTTCTCTATAGCTATTTATTTTGTTAATTAAGGCTTCAGTTTCTTCAATTGTAAGACCTGCACTTATCCACCCATCACCAATTCTTGCTGCTCTTTTTAACGCAAGATTTGAATGACCTCCAATTAATATTGGGACTGGTTTTGTTGGAACAGGGCAAAGTTTTAACTCAGGTATATCATAAAACTCTCCTTTATACCCAAAGTAATTGCCATCCATTAGTCCTTTTAAGATATCAATTTGTTCATCCATTCTTTTGCCACGTTTTTCCCAGCGTTCTCCAGTTGCTAAAAAGTCCTCATACCATGGACTAACTCCAATACCAAAATGAAATCTGTTATTAGTCATTACGCCAAGTGTAGTAACAAATTTAGCAGTTGTTACCGCTTGTCTTGGTGCAAGTTTGTAAACGGATGTTGAGAACTCAAGCTTTGAAGTTACCGCTGCTATTGCAGGAATAATACTAAAAGGCTCCAAAAAAGGAACTCCATCAAGGAATTCTCTTGAACCATCATCGTTATATGGATATGTAGAATCACACTCTTTCGGATAACAAATACTATCTGGAAATGTAATAACATCAAATCCTGCAGATTCAGCTGCTTTTCCAAGCTCAAGATAGAACGAGGGATCGCACATTGATGGGTGATAAGCAAATCTCATATTAAGCCTCTTATGGTATGGGGTTATTTAAAATATTTACTTATAATAAACTACACGGGAACTAATTTTGAGTAAAAGTAAACAAATAAGCGAAGATTACGAGCTGCTTGAATGGTTAGAAGCACTTGACAACGTTATCAATGAAAATGGTCCGGAGAGGGCATCACAAATACTGAGCGAGTTAGCATCAAAACTAACCGCCTCTGGCACAATACCCACCTTCAACCTTACAACTCCATTTAGGAATACGATACCAATAACTGATGAGGCAAGAATGCCCGGAGACTTATTTTTGGAGCGTAAGATCCGCTCTTATATTAGATGGAATGCTCTAGCAATGGTTTTAAAAGCAAACAAATCAGAGGATGAACTTGGAGGCCATATTTCAACATTCTCCTCAGCTGCAACGCTTTATGATATTGGTTTTAACTATTTTTTTAAGGGCAATGAAAGCGGAGAAGCAGATTTAATATATTTTCAAGGCCATTGTTCACCTGGTATTTATGCAAGGAGTTTTCTTGAGGGTAGATTAACCGAAAAAGATCTAGATAACTTTAGAAGGGAAGTAGACAAACCCGGAATATCTTCATATCCACACCCATGGTTGATGTCAGATTATTGGCAATTTCCAACAGTATCAATGGGCTTGGGGCCAATAATGGGTATATATCAAGCACATGTAATGAGGTACCTGTCTGCCAGAGGCCTCATTGAGAGAAAAAATAGGAAAGTATGGGTCTTTTGTGGTGATGGTGAAATGGATGAGCCTGAATCAAAAGGTGCTATTGGATTAGCGGGTAGAGAAAGTCTAGAAAATTTGATATTTGTAATTAACTGCAACCTACAGAGGTTGGACGGTCCCGTTAGAGGAAATCATAAAATCATTCAAGAGCTAGAAAGGGAGTTTAGAGGCTCGGGATGGAATATATTAAAGGTAGTTTGGGGAAGGCATTGGGATCAGATCTTATCAAGAGATGGCAAAGGAAGACTTCAAAGGCTAATGGATGAAGTTGTTGACGGAGAACTTCAAAATTTTAAAGCTAAGGGTGGAGCCTATACTCGAGAAAAGTTTTTTGGACAAGATCCTGAGGTTCTCAAGATGGTTGAAGATCTTACAGACGAAGATATTTATAAATTAAATAGAGGGGGACACGATCCTTATAAGGTTTATGCAGCCTATCACAAGGCTGTTAATACTAAAGGTGCTCCAACTGTAATTCTCGCTCTTACAACTAAGGGTTATGGAACAGGATCAAGAGAAGCTGACAATACTACTCATCAGGTTAAAAAGCTAACAACCGATAATCTAAAAGCATTTAGAGATAGGTTTGATATTCCAGTGTCTGATAAAGACTTAGAAAAACTTCCTTACATAAAATTTGCAAAGAATTCAAAAGAATATAAGTACCTTATAGAATCAAGAAAAAAACTTGGAGGACCAATCCCGGCCAGGATTTTTGATGATAGTCGAATGAAAAAACCTTCAGAGGAACATTTTAAAAAGTATATAGAAGGTTCGGGTGATAAAAAAATTTCAACAACCATGACCTTTGTTAGGCTCATGACTGATTTAATTAAAGATAAAAATATTGGAGATAGGATAGTACCAATTGTTCCCGATGAGGCTCGAACATTTGGTATGGAAGCACTTTTTAGACAGATTGGAATTTATTCATCCGAGGGTCAAAAGTATCAACCTGAAGATGCAGATCAGGTGATGTGGTACAAAGAGAGTAAGGAAGGGGTAATGCTTGAGGAGGGTATTACTGAAGCAGGAGCATTCTCTGCTTGGCTAGCGTTAGCAACCTCTTATGCAAATTATAACTTTCCAATGATTCCAATATACCTCTTTTACTCCATGTTTGGATTCCAAAGAATCCATGACTTAGCATGGGCTGCTGGTGATTCCCAGGCTAGAGGCTTTTTAATAGGCGCGACATCCGGCAGAACAACTCTGAATGGTGAAGGTCTTCAGCATCAGGATGGCCATTCTCATTTGCTATCAGCCACTATTCCAAATTGTCTTTCTTATGATCCTGCATTTGGTTACGAGCTCGCAGCGATAACACGCCATGGAATTGAAGAAATGTATAACAAGAGAAAAAAAGTCTTTTATTACATGACTATTACAAATGAGAATTATCTTCAGCCACCTCAACCCAAGGGGTCTGATGAGGGCATCATTAAAGGTATTTATTGCCTTAAGAAAGAAAAAATACCTTCAGTGAAACTAGTTGGTTCCGGAGCAATCTTAAACGAGTCTATAAAGGCAAAAGATATACTTAAAGAATATGGTATTACTGCCGAAGTATGGAGTGCAACAAGCTTCAATTTATTAAGAAAAGATGGCATGGAAACAGAAAGAGAAAAAATTATGAATCCTTCATCAAAACGGGAAACTTATTTAGATATAGTTTTTAATGATTCCAAAGTGCCAGTAATTGCCTCAACAGATTATATGCGCGCATATCCAGAACAGATAAGACCATATGTTTCGTCTGATTACTATGTTTTGGGAACAGATGGCTTTGGCAGAAGTGACTCCAGGCAAAGACTTAGAGAGTTTTTCGAAGTGGATGCAAAGACAATTACTCAAACTAGTATTTATGCACTTTTCAAATCAAAAATTATAACCAACCAAGAACTTAACTCAATTTATAGAAAACTAGGTGTTAAAAAAAATAAACCAAATCCATGGGAAGTGTAAATTGAAGAAAGTTGTGCAAGTCCCTGATCTTGGTGATGCAAATGATGTCGAAGTAATTGAAGTTTGTGTAAAAAAAGGTGACGTTGTTTCGGCCGAAGATCCATTAATTGTTTTAGAGTCTGAAAAGGCTGCAATGGAGGTTCCTTCTCCGGATGCTGGCAAAGTTATAGATATAAAAATAGCTCTGGGAGATCAAGTATCTAAGGGCGACTCTATTGTTGAGATTGAGTTTGAGGAAGCCAAGACTAGCCCAAGATCTGCACAGTCAAAAAATATTAATACTGATGAATCAAAAGCCATTCAGAGCATACCTATACCAGATTTAGGTGATGCTGAAGATGTTGAGGTTATAGAACTCTGCGTTAAAGTTGGAGATCAAGTAAATCAAGATGACTCAATTATAGTTCTTGAATCAGAAAAAGCCGCTATGGAAGTCCCAACACCGGTTGAAGGCACTATAAAAAAAATCAATGTAGATATTGGAGATAAGGTTTCTGCAGGAAATATTTTTTTAGAAGTTGAAACTATAGCATCCTCATTACCAATTCTTGATAAAGAAATCACCCCACCTGAAACCGAAGTTCCTGCTGAAGGCGATGTGCATATAAATACTGGTGCAATACACAATGAAGCTCAACCAGTTACCCAGTCAAAATTTAATGTTTATGCAGGCCCAGCAGTAAGGAAACTTGCTAGAGAATTTGGAATCGATTTAAATTTGATTCAACCTACAGGCCCTAAGGGAAGAATTTTAAAAACTGATTTACATAACTTTGTTCAGAAGAAGTTATCTGGACAAGAATCATCAGAGTTTAAATTCAATCAGCCAAATGTTGATTATTCTAAGTGGGGCAAAATAGAAGAGAAATCATTTACTAAATTCGAGAGAACTGCTTTAAAGAACTTACATAATTCATGGATAAATATTCCTCATGTAACGCAGCATCATGAAATAGATTTTTCATTGATTTCAGGTATTAGAAAATCAAAAAAAAAGGAAAACATAAATATTTCACCTTTAGCATTTATTGTTTACGCAGTTTCAAATTTACTAAAGGACTTTCCATTACTTAACTCATCTCTGAATGAAAGTATGGATGGCTATATTACTAAAGATTATGTAAATATTGGAATAGCTGTTGATACAGAAAGAGGATTAATGGTCCCAAATATTAAGAACACGAATAAATTATCTGTTCAAGAAATATCTGAGAATATTAATGAGCTTGCACAAAAAGCAAAGAGCAAGAAGATAAAACCTGAGGACTTAAAGGGAGCAACTTTTAGCATCTCTTCGCTAGGAAATATTGGTGGCGGATTTTTTACTCCCATTATCAACCCCCCTGAAGTTGCAATCTTAGGCCTCTCTAAAACCTATCAAAAACCATATTTAAGTTCGTCAGAAAGCTTTAAAGAAAAAGAAGTTTTGCCAATCTCGCTATCTTATGATCATAGGCTTATTAATGGAGTTTATGGCGCACAGTTTGTTACATCGCTCGATGCTATACTCCAAGATAACAAATTATTTGAAAAAATATGACAGATAGAAATTTTAAAGATGGTTGCGTATTTGTGATCGGGGGAACTGGTGGAGTAGGCTCGGCATGTGTGAAGAGCTTCCATGAAGCAGGTGCAAACGTAGTTTTCTCATATAATTCAAATTTAGAGGAAGCAAAAAAAATAGAGGAAGCGCAAGATGGAGTAGCTGCTATTCAGCTAAATTTAACCGATGAAGATTCAGTTAAAGATTGTATAGCCAAAATCAGTAAGGACCATAATGGGATTAATACAGTTGTTAATGCTGCTGGTTTTAATATTCCTCAAAAATATATATCTGAGATTGATACAAAATTATGGAGAGACGTTATTGAGTCTGATATAAATGGTTTTTTTAATCTTGTTCAACATAGTCTTCCTAAACTTCGTGCAACTAAGGGATCAATAGTATTTATTAGTTCAGCTGGTTTATTTAGGTACCCACCGGGTGATGCATTATCTGTTGCACCAAAAGCAACTATTGAGCATTTAATTAAAGGAATTGCTAAAGAAGAGGGAGTTAATGGAGTAAGAGCTAATTCAATTGCCTTGGGTGTCATTGATGCTGGAATTTTTCATAGACTTTTAAATGAGGAAAACACATTTTTCGATGAGGCTTGGCATGAAGCAGTATTGAACAATCTAGCTTTAAAAAGATTTGGGCAAGCTGAAGAAGTATCTGAAACAGCACTATTTTTGGCATCATCTAAAGCAGCTTACATTACTGGGCACTGTATACCAGTTGACGGCGGTTATCACCTATAAGCTGTTAAACAAAATAATCTGTATTTTCAACGCCAAGCTGCATAGCACCAAAATTGCGACTAAAGCCCACAGGATTATTTGCCACATGAGCCCTTGCAGTATGCACATCTAAAAATAATTTTTGTATTTCGCTTCCAAGAAAGACTGATGCGCCTCCTGCATTAGCAAAAAGCTTATCAACAACACTTAAGCATTTATCAAGAACTAGAGAGGCATCATATCTAAACTTAACCCTATCGATTAAGGGTATACCACCTTGGTTGCCAGCTAAATCTGTCATTACATCATAATTTCTAAACATGACTGTTTCGATAGCATCTAATTCAGCATGCGCGTCAGCAACAAGGGTTTGAGTGTGAGTATCACCTGCAAGTTTTGCTGGATCACTTGATGCCTTATTATTAGCACCTTCTATAAATAGCTCAAGCATTCTTTTCGTAGCGCCTATGGCTGGTGTAGATACTGCTCTAACAAATAATTGACCCCACGGAATTTTGAAAAGATCATTCTTGTTAACTTCATATCCAGGATTAGTGAGATTGAATCCGTCAGATTGTTTATGAGTTCTGTATTCTGGAACAAAAACATCTTTTACTATGACATCCTGACTTCCAGTAGCTTTGAGCCCCATTGAATGCCAAGTATCGTTAATTTCATAATCTTCTCTAGGTAATAAAAATGTTCTGTATTCTGGTGCACCACCCTCAGGAGGAAAAACAAGTGCCCCTAATAATGCCCATTCACAATGCTCAGATCCACTTGACCACTGCCAATGACCAGACAGTTTGAAGCCACCGTCAACTACTTCTACCTGACCTAATGGCGCATAAGACGAGGAAACTAGAGTATCAGGATCATCTCCATAAACTTCATTTTGTGCTTTGTCATCATAAAGAGCTAATTGGAATGGATGAATTCCAACGACACCAAGAACCCACGCAGTTGACATGCAACCCTGCGCAACTCTTATTTGAACCTCTGAAAAAGTATGGGGATCTAATTCATATCCGTCATATTTTTTTGATTGCAGTATTTTAAAAAATCCAGCTTCTTTAAAATCTTGAATTGTTTCTTTAGGGATTCGTCTGTCACTGTTTGCAGAATTAGATCTTTCTCTTAAAACAGGTATCATTGCTTCAGCTTTTGCAATAAGCTCATCATGTAAAGATTGATTGGTTCTTTCGGTTTGTGTTGAAAATTTGTATGACATATTATTTATACCTCGTAAGTAATTTTAATGGTTAGATTTGGTTTCTCAATAAATAATTGCGTAATATTAATATTATTATTTACGTATAAAAACAATATTTAGATTTTATAACATGATTTTAAGCAAATATATTAATTTAAATAATAGATTATTCCATCTGTGTATATTAATAATCCCATTTTTTATTCATGCTAATGTCAGCGTTTTAACTACGTC
>VMHT01076003.1_pt1 | contig 120138 bp, 96 predicted proteins | sample 4693611 | NCBI WGS metagenome assembly VMHT01 (sample SAMN12280063, study PRJNA550983) | marine metagenome | isolation source: seawater sampled from same location over 5 years 0.02-0.2 micron viral filtrate | place: USA: collected off the coast of southern California halfway between the port... ... | reverse complement strand
TCCTTCGGACCCTGCCGTTGGCCAACAACGCCCTTGCCATTCGGATTATCTTCCCCTCAGTCAGGGTGATTCAGGTTTCTTTCAACCTGACGGGTTTGCCAGCTTCGCTGGGCAAACAAAAAAATGCCCACATAGAATGTGGGCATTTTTAATCTCTGCGTATCAGCGCGTCTTTACGCTGAATCACTCGATATTAGTCGAACATGTACTTAAGTGATAGTACTGTTGTACGGCCGTTTAGAGGGCGAGCACGAACATAACTACCTACTTCCGCTGAACCTTCTTCTGACTCAGTGATGATAAATTCATCAGTTGCATTGTTCATGTTAAGTGAAACCGAGAACTGATCATTAACCCAATAAGTAGCAAACAGGTTTACAAGGGTATAGCCTTCTTGTTTAAGGTCGTTGTTATCCTGTACATAGTACTCTGTAGAGCCTTGTAGTGATGCACCAACAGACCATGTGTCAGTTACGTACTCAGGTGTGATTGTCCAAATCCAGTCGGCTTGACGGCGAGGCGTGTTCCCTTCTAGCGCTGGGTTATTCACATCGTCGCTAATTTCAGCATCGGTCCACGTAAGGTTACCTGACATTACGAAGTTATCCGTTGCATTCCAACGACCTTCAAATTCAAGACCAGTCGCTTCGTACTCACGCATGAACGTAAGGCCGCTGGTTACTTCTGCTTGGGTATCTTCTGTAACCGTATCGAATAACGTAGCGTTAATCATTAGGTCTGACGTACCGTACTTGTAGCCAATTTCAAACTGTTTGGTTGTGTCGTAACCCGACGTTGTGCTGGTAAGACTACCGTCAGCATTCAACGTACCGCCAATTTGAAGTAGACGGTCAGCGATTGCACGGCCACCTTTTGAGTAACGAGCAAAGAATGTTTGGCTATCGCTTAGCAAGTAAGAGCCACCAATAGAGTAAGACGTATTGTTAGCACTGTAATCTACGATTTGTGATGCTGCGCCAGCGCGGTTAAGGTTAATCACGCCGCCACTGATAAAGCCACTGTTCGTTGCCGATGCATCTTCAATTTGCTCAATAACCCCGTTACCGTTTAAGTCAAAGTCCGCATTACCACCACAGCATGAACTAATTAGCTCACCCGAGGCTTCTGTTGTATCGTGACGTACCGACGCATCAATCAAGATGTTATCAGACAGCTCGAAACCAACGTTCATGTAAGGGGCTTTCGTTACGTAATTTAAATCCCATTCCCAAGAAAGGAAACTTGCAGACAGTAAACCATCTGACACAAGCTCAACGCCATCTGCGTCAGTGATAGTTAGAAGCTGTGAATTGTCACCATCAAGGGTTTGGATAAATGTCTGCCAGCTAGACCAGCTTGTCGCGATATCTTGGTTTGAGTAGTAATAACCCACAGTTAGGTCGATACCGTTATCAAACTCTTTACGCAAGCTAAAGTCGTTAATCATGTTACCTAAGTCATTGATGCGCGTATCAAACTGTAAGTTTGTGAACGCCTGACCTGTGTAAGTCTCACCTGCGCCTGGGCCGTTAGCAAGTACAACGCTGGTGCTATCACAGTTAAGCGCGTTTCCATCGCCATCTGTTGCACCACTACAAAGCGCTGAAGCGAAGTTTGATACGTCACCTGGGCCTGCTGGGAAACCGTCGGTGAATGGCGCGATAAAGCCACCCGAGATATCTGAAATACGGAACTTGTTTAACAAGAACAGGTTTTCAGCTACTTCTAAATCAACCTCTACGCCAAATGAGTTTACTTTTGACTCGATGCCGTCACGAACATCACGGTTCTCAGGGTTGCCATAGCTGTCAAAAGTAGAAATATTTGTGTTGTATGCAGAGTTTAGTGCTTGTGAGCTTGCATCATACCCTGGCACAGGGCCGTACTCGCCGTCACCTTTTACTAGCACAGGTGAAGGTAAGTATGTTGACACTTTGTCATCAAGGTTTTTATAGAAGAAACGGATATGCCCGTTATCTAACATCTTAGTGATGTTGAATTTAATCTGGCCACCTTGATCACCGTTATATCCCGTCTCACGAGGGCCTTCGCCGCCGCGGGCAAAACCAGCGATGTGATAGTAAAGATCGTCGTTGATTTCACCGCCGTAGCGAAAATCTAAGCGAAACTCTTCGTAATCAACACCGAATGAAGTACCGATAGCACCGCCGCCAACTTCACCAGTATTACTGATTAAGTTGATAACACCACCTGGTGAGTTACTCGCAAACGTAGATGCAGAACCACCGCGCACTGCTTCTACGTTAGCTACCGACCAGTCGTAACGTAAAAAGTTGTCAGCATTACCGAAGTTGATGTCACCGTACTCTAAAACAGGCAAGCCATCTTCGTGAATTTGCAAGAATTTAGAACCACCTGTCGCTAGCGGAATACCACGGATGGTGATGTTTGCATTACCGCCACCACCAGATGACTCTGCGCGGATACCAGGAAGCGCACGGAATACTTCAGCAGTAGAGCGAGGAGCAAGCTTTAAAATATCTTCTTCGTCAAATGCGCTAACCGATACACTAGCTTCCTGCATAGTCGCACCGCCTGGCGCTGCAGTTACCACGATTTGCTCAAATTTTTCTTTAGATTTGGCTTCAGAATCTGCTGTCGCAGCGTCTTGAGCGATAACTGACCCAGAAAGCGCAGTACAAACGGCAAGTGTCAGTGCGTTGAGTGTGTGATGTTTTTTCATATTTTCTCCGGCAATGTGTTGGAGTTGTTAAATCCTAAGTAGCCGCTTCCCCTAACTACTAGGGTTGGTGGCAACACAAACATACTTAATCGATTAAGAATCTATAACAAAAAAACAACATTGTAAACATCCTGTGAAAAACTTTTATTGTATTAATTGATTTAGCGCTACTCTGCGGTAACAAAAATAAAAGTAAAATGCTTGTTTAGTAAAGAGTAATACGATGCTAGCGGCTTCTTCATTATCGATTAAGAAGAATTAATGATGGCAAATAAACGCGTGCTAATTTCGATAAACCAATTTGAACTATGGTCCCATACACATTCAAACACAGAAAACGTACTATATTTAGCCTATGCTAAATGACAGGTAGGCACTCAAAGGTCACGTGTTTGCGCTAGCGAGAGTTCTGAAGTAAATAAAATGGAACAACAACAAAATGTGCGAAGGTTACACTGGTTGAACACTAATCAAGAATCAATCCCTAAGGTTGAAATAGAACGCGACACCACAGACATGTTAATAGGCAACAGTTTCGTCGGTTTGTTGATGACTATATTTGCCTTTTCTGGCCTTGTCTTTTTCTTTGAAAGTGAATCTCCCGCTGCGTTTCACCAAAAGTTCCAGCTATGGGTAATTATGGTAGGCGTTTGCCTTGCGCGGTTAATAGATTCGATTTATTGGCGAATAAACCTAGCAGGCAGGGCTTACCGCCCACGTCCAGCGTTAATACGATTTGCTGCTGGCTTATATGTCACCGGCAGCTTGTGGGCGATTTACTCTGTTAGCTTTTACAACGCCATGTCTACCACTGAACTGGCGGCAACTATGGTGGTACTGGCTGCTATGGCGGGTGGCGCCGGGACCGTTCTTTCACCTAATAAAAACTTGGTCGGCTTTTATTCTACCGCCCTACTCGTGCCTATGTCTTTATGCGCTCTTCTCGATGAAAGCGAGAAGTTTTTTATTTTAGGGGTTCTTGGGCTGGTCTTTTGGTTTGGCATCTTTACCAGCGCATTTCGCTACCACAAGTTTTTTATTAACACGTTGCACCTCAAAGCTAAAAACAATAGTTTAGTGGAGCAAATGAAAGTTGAACGTAGTGAAACCGAAAAAGTTAATCAGTTACTTATTGCCTCTAATCAAAAACTCGATGCCTCAAATATAAACCTTGAAGCAGAGGTGGAGCGCAGAACGGCGGAGCTTTACCGACTTTCAAACAGAGATCCCCTCACTGACTTACTTAACAGAAATGGTTTTTTAAAGCACTTAAATAAACTTATCGATACCACTCGCGCACTGGAAAACTCGCTAGCCGTTCTTTTTATTGATTTAGACGGTTTTAAACAGGTAAATGACAGCCTAGGTCACAAAATAGGTGATATCGTGCTAGCAGAAATTGCCAAACGGCTGCGTAACTATACCGAAGACAATCACTTAGGACGTTGGGGCGGTGACGAATTTGTTGCTGTCATTCCCTACGCCAACGTAGACACGGCAAAAGCCGTTGCACATGCCATGCGAAGCGGCGTTACCGTTCCTATTGTTGCAAACGACAATCAAATAACGCTAGATGCCACCATTGGTATTGCCATGTTCCCCGACCATGGAGATACCGCCTTAGCATTAATACAGCAAGCCGATCTCACTATGTATGACCAAAAGCGAAAGCACCGTGGGTCAATAGGCGTGTTTAGTGAAGCCTTGCACAAAGAGATAAAAATAGAGCAGCGTTTATGTGAGCGCCTTCGCTCTGCGATAGATAAAGGAGAGCTTGCGGTTCATTATCAGCCTATTATTGACGTTAGCACTAACGCGCTATCGTCGGTTGAGGCACTGTTACGGTGGACATGTGACAACGAGAAAATTCCTCCCACCGTTTTTATACCACTTGCTGAACGAAGCGGCTTGATGCCAGAGATTGGTGCGTGGGTATTGAACAGAGCACTTATCGACTTATCTCACTGGCAGCTTAATCAAGAGCTAGCAATATCGCTTAATGTATCGGTCGCACAGCTGCTCGACGACAGTTTTTTCAAATCACTAGACAATGTCCTCTTATCTACGAAAGTATCACCAGAGCGACTGCATTTAGAGGTAACTGAAAGTGTATTTGCCATCGATAAGAATGTCGTGAGCAGAAGAGTAAGCGACCTTGTTAAGCGCAATGTAAAGATATCTATTGACGATTTTGGTACTGGGTATTCTTCGTTAAGCCGACTTCAGTCGATACCATTTGACTTTATAAAAATAGATCGCTCTTTTGTACAGAATAGCTCTGAAGAGAGTGATACCATAATACGGGCTACACTTTTAATGGCAAAAGAGTTTGGCTGTAAAACTATAGCAGAGGGCATAGAAACCGACGAGCAAAGGCAGCACCTCGCTCGCCTCGGTACCGACTATTTGCAAGGTTTTTACTTCGCCAAACCTATGAATGCTCACGATTTTATTTCTTGGTATAACGAAAACTACTAACCACCATGGCGCAACTTTATTTTTACTACTCTGCGATGAACGCGGGGAAATCGACATCGCTTCTTCAATCAGCATACAACTATCGCGAACGCGGTATGCACTCTATCATATACACTGCAGCGCTAGACGACCGTTACGGTGTGGGAAAAGTCACCTCTCGAATTGGGCTTCAGGCCGACGCCAAGCTGTATTCGAAAGACGACGACCTGTTCACGTCAATTCGACTAGACTGTGAAAAGCGTAAACCGGATTGTGTGTTTATAGATGAAGCACAGTTTTTAACAAAGGCGCAAGTCAGGCAGCTCGTAGAAGCAGTCGATGAATTGGACGTTCCAGTACTTGCTTACGGCCTGAGAACTGACTTTTTAGGGGAAACCTTTGAAGGCAGCCATTACCTGCTTGCTTGGGCTGACAAACTGTTCGAATTGAAAACCGTTTGTCACTGCGGCCGAAAAGCTAACTTTGTAGTCAGGTTAGATGAAAATGGTAATGCAGTTAAAAATGGCGACCAAGTTCAAATTGGCGGTAATGACACGTACGAGTCTATGTGCAGAAAACATTTTAAAGCGCTAGTTTGGGATGAGTAAACATACATTTAAGTAAGCATACTTATTTTAAATCTTCTTTCGTAGGCTAATAACCTTTTAGCCTACGTCATCTAAATTTCTTTCAACTTAGCACCAATTGTTGATAGTCCCAAAAGCGACGTAATAGGGCTGGTACTTTAACAAACCTTTCACAACACCCCATTTAGTTTTCTTATAAAAGCGCGCGACACAGACCTGACTTAAGGCATTAAGGAATACTTGCGCCACGTGCAAACACCGACTACTGTTAAATTGCTGTAAATAATAAACTTTTGGTTAACATACTCAGCAAGGACACACACATGACGCACTCTGACACATTCAAACCAGCGTTAATTGCGCTTTCCATCACAGCAGCTTTGCATAGCGGCGCCGTAAGCGCACAAGAGACATCCGAAGATGCAGAGGTGGAAGTTATTCAAGTTTCCGGTATTCGAGGCTCGTTGATGCGAGCGCAGGCTGTAAAAATGGATAATGACTCGATAGTAGAGGCCATATCAGCCGAAGATATCGGTAAATTACCCGACTCATCTATTGCAGAATCACTTGCTCGCTTGCCAGGCTTATCCGGTGAACGTGTTGGCGGCAGAACGTCAGGTATTTCGGTTCGCGGATTCAAGGAAGATTTTACGGGTACCTCTCTTAATGGGCGAGAGCTAATCGGTATAGGTGATAATCGCGGCGTTGAATATGACCTTTATCCTGCCGAAATCATGACCGGCGCAACCATCTATAAAACGTCAGATGCATCGCTTATCGTCCAAGGTATTGGTGGTACTGTAGATTTGCAAACCGTGCGTCCATTAGCTGCACAAGAAACCCTTACCGTTACCGGCGTATACGAGCTTGGTGGTAATGATTCAGATAACCCTGAATTTGATAACAGTGGCAACCGCTTCGCTCTGTCTTTTGTTGAAAAGTTTGCCGATGACACCGTTGGCCTAGCCCTCGCCATAGCGTCGACAGAGTCACCCAGAAATGAAAGAAAATACGGCGTATGGGGTTACGGTGAAAACGATGACGGTCAAATACTTCCCTTTGGGCTCGACACCCAGGCCATAAGCCGCGTGCTTGAACGAGATACCATTTCAGCCATACTCCAATGGCGACCGACAGATAGATTAGATATCGTGTTTGATGCACTCGATATCGATTATTCAGACTCAGGTGTTATCCGCGGGTTTATCGACCCCTTTGCAGCGGCGAACGTAAGTGGTAGTGGCGTTAATAGCACAGGCACACAAATTAACGCCAACCCGGTTTTGCGTACTGACCCTGCGCAAAAAGACGGTGAACTTCAAACTTTTGGCTTGAATATTAGATATGATGTTAACGACGACTGGTCAGTTTCGCTTGATGTAGCCGATAGTGAATCAAGCAAACGAGATTTGCGCGGGGAATCTTATGCGGGTTTAGCACGCTCTGGCGCGCTTACCAACGACGAACTGGGTTCGCGCCAATTTCAAATGAGTGCCGATGGCATTTATTTTACTGATAGCAGTGGCCTTGATGCATTTTCAGATCCCGCACTATTGCAGTTAGCGGGGCCACAAGTATGGGGTGGCGGAATGGCAAATATTGCCGACCAGTTTGCCACCGATGTTTTACAGGCAAACGGTCAGCCTTACAGTTACTTCAACGCACAAGATGGCTTCTTAAATTTTGCTGACTTTGAAGAAGAGTTAACTACGGCACGCTTTGAAGCTGTAGGCTATGTTGACTGGGGTATCTTCAATACACTTACCGCGGGCGTTAACTACAGCGACCGAAGCAAAGCAAAAGATAATAAAGGCTTTTTTGCAACCGCGTCGTCTTACCCATTCTCCGAGGCCATTCCATCTCAATATCTATACAACGGTTTAGCCGACCTTACATGGGCAGGTATGGGGTACGTTGTCGCTTACGACGGCTTTGCCCCTTATAACGACGGCGAATACACCTTAAATGATGCGGGCCTTCTAGAGCCAGACCGATTAGGTGATAGCTACACCATTGACGAAGAAGTGACCACGCTTTACGCCCAGCTCGATTTCGAAACAGAGGTCCAGGGCTTCAATGTCAAAGGTAATGTGGGCGCCCAATATGTTCAAACAGACCAAAGTTCAACCGGCTTCATCGGTATCGTTGGCGACAACTTTGCGGTGTGTGACGACGATGGTAACCAAGTTGTTGATGCAGACTGCATCATTACTGACGGAGACGACTACTCTCACTTTTTACCAAGCCTTAACGTTAGCGTCGAGCTTAACGAAAATCGCTACTTGCGATTCGGTGCTTCAAAAACCATTAGCCGCGCCCGTATCGATCAGATGAAAGCGTCGGGCTTTGTGAAATTCGACCAAAATATTGAACTTATTGCCACACCTAATACTGAAGCGGCGGTAGAAGCGTATGGATCGCCTTGGTCTAAATTCTCAGGAAACCCAACCCTTCGCCCATTAGAGGCAAATAATTTCGATATATCGTTTGAAAACTATTTTGACGGCGAAGGCTATGTGTCCGTTGCGCTCTTCTATAAAGATTTAGTTAATTGGACCCGCGACGGCAACCAACTTATTGATTTTACGAACGATGTAACGAATGACGGCGCAAACTATTTCATTCCAGGCTTTCACGATAGGATTATTGACGTAGCGGGCAACTACGGCCCTGAGGATACGCCATACGAGGTAGGAGACTTAGTTACGCCTCCTGATCAAGGCTTTTACTCGTTCTTCGAAGATGGCCTTGAAGGTGAAATGAAAGGGATTGAGCTAACTGCCAATATTCCTTTGCGAATGCTCGCCGACGCATTAGATGGATTTGGCATTGCAGCATCTGCCACGATTTTAGACGCAGAACTTGAAGACGGCACCGCTATTCCAGGTCAATCTGACAATACTTACAGTATTACCGCGTATTACGAAATGAAGGGTTTTGAATTCAGGGTTGCAGCAACCGATCGTTCTGAATTTTTAACGTATCAGCGTGGCGGCTCTAATAAAATTGAAGCGGCTACCCGTGACGCCGTAACGCAGGTAGATGCGCAAATCAGTTATGACTTTGCTGACAGCGGCATGGAATACTTAGCAGGCTTAAGAGTCTCACTACAAGGGGTGAATCTTACCGACGAAAAAGAAGAAACCATTGATGGTAATGGCATCGTTACGTTGCGCCGAGAGTTTGGCCCTTCTTATATGCTCAATTTAAACTACGCATTCTATTAGGAGTTACAGAAATACGTGGTGCCGTTACTATGCCAAGACATAGTAGCGGCCCTCAACTATTGAGACAGTGATTCTCAATTTTTCTATTTTGAAGCGTCTATACTGACGCCACCAGCACCTAATCAACCTACCCCATTAAAAGCACGAGGCGATCGCTTTGAAGAGAAAACATCGCTACCTTCTTTAATCGCTGTGAACTAAAAGCAATCTGCAACATATATGACGCTAGAGACTTATACCGTTTCACCAGTTCTTAATTCAAACGGCAATGTAGTTTTAGCCTCGAGGTTTTCAAGCAGCGCTTTTGTTGCTTGAACGCCTTTTTCAGAGCTTGATTGGCACACAGTAGTAAGGCTTGGTCTAGCGCGCTCAGCTTCCTCTATACCATCGAAGCCAGTAATCTTAAGTTCTTGTGGCACTTTTATGCCCATTTCAAGCGCCATATGCAGGAGCTCTAAGGCAATAATGTCACTCATGCACAGCACTACATTAGGACGTGGTGAACTCATCAACACCTCTTTGGCTGCTTGTCTAGCAAAGTGGCGATCACTTTCCGGCAGATGCCAGATACGATCATTGCTCACGTTGACGTTTTTTTCTTCTGCGGCCTTTAAGTAACCATCTAGACGGCGGTGTGCAATCGAGCTTTCAACATCAATAAGCGGGCTATCGTAAATACGGCAAGTCGAAGGTGAATCAATGAGGCGCAGACCAAGAATGGCAATACTATCGCCTTCGTTTAGCGCGTGGTGCGCGACGCGATATGCAGCTTCTTCATTGTCGATATTAATTGATGGCTTTTTCTCTAAATCAAAATCCACTGTGACGACAGGCTTTGTTAACGCGGCTAACTCTTTTACCAAATTGGAATTGCGTGGCTGACCATAGCAGATAAAGCCATCAACAAAGTCTACAACATCAAGGATGCTGTCTGAGTCTCCGGCATATAAGAGTAAGTGTTTATTGTTCTCTTGTAGCGCAGAAGATACGCCTTTGATAAACGTACTCGCTACGGGGTCACTTACCATATAAGAAATACTGTCAGCGAGCACCAAAGCCACTATGTTTGACGTGCCTTTTCTAAGGATTTGCGCCGCTTTATTCGGCCCGCTGTATCCTATTTTTTGACACCGCGCTAATATTTCTTCGCGCTTCGCTTTCGATAATTGATCGGGGCGATTAAAAGCATTTGAGATTGTTGCTGTCGAGACGCCCAGCTGCTCGGCAACATCTTTAAGGGTCAGTTTTGTTTTATTCATTATTATTAGCTCTCTTAACGAACTTAATACCCTTACTTATAAAAAAAGGGTAGAAAGCATACGCTGCGACTACCCTTCACTATAACACTATCTTAAACGTTTAACTTACAATTTTTAACGTCCTAGTAGTAGGTTGTGTAACGAAATACTGTACAGCTTAATATTTAGAAAAAATCGCCATTAGCGCGTTCCAAAAATCTTATCACCAGCATCACCTAACCCCGGCAAAATGTAGCCTTTTTCGTTCAAGCGTTCGTCTACGGCTGCCGTGAAAATATCAACATCAGGGTGAGCATCAACAACCGCTTTAATTCCTTCGGGAGCGGCTACAAGAAAAAGCCCCATTATTTTGGTACACCCTTTTTTCTTAAGTAAGTCTATGGTCGCAATTAAGGTGCCACCTGTAGCAAGCATAGGGTCAACAATAAGCGCCGTACGTTCATCAATGTTTTTAACCACCTTGTCGAAGTAAGCCACCGGCTGAAGCGTTTCTTCATCGCGATAAAGCCCAACAACGCTGATTTTTGCATTGGGGATAAGCTCAAGTACACCTTCAAGCATACCTAGGCCGGCACGAAGAATGGGCACAACCGTAATTTTTTTACCTTTGATCTGCCGCACTTCCACATCGTCGCCAGACCAGCTTTTAATGGTTGCCCGTTCGGTAGGTAGTGTTCGCGTTGCTTCATAGGTAAGAAGGTTTCCTACTTCAGATGCGAGTTCGCGAAAGTCCTTACTACTAATATTACCATGTCGCATAAGCCCGAGTTTATGGGCAATGAGCGGGTGAGTTATTTCGTGAACGGCCATGTGAGACTCCTTTTAATCGATTTAGCTATATTTTACCCAAGGTATATTTTAGTTAAAGCGATTAGTCGTGAAAATATGTTTATTCAATGCGTTAAAAACGTCTGAACGGTGCTAGACAGCTAAAATAATTGCTTTACCCTAAGACTAGGCTATAGGCAATTGCGTGTCATTTTTCGTAGTGCCTAATGAGAGCTTGTATTCGTCCCCCCTATATTTTGAAGTCTCAAGCACCGGGGAAACGCTACAAGACCAAGTGATAGAGCCAAAGGAAGTACATGACTCTTATCACGGCCGAAGCAATTCGTAACTCACATCCATCATTCTTAATTTCAAAAGGAATTGTTTATGCAATCTTTCGCTAAACGTTTTCGTGTTTTTGCTGTTATTGCGGTAAGTTTTTTTGCCCATAATGCGTTTGCACAATGGGAACAAATCACCCCTGATAACGAAGTCGCTGTATCCATTCCCGGTGTCGGGGAAAAAACAGTCTATCCATCGTGCTCCCTACCCGCGTTGGCCGGGCCCGAAGGTCTCGTCCCCAATCCATTTTCATTTTATTTTGAACAAGGTGAAAGTGACAACTTACTTATTTACTTTAACGGTGGGGGCGCATGTTGGGATAGCGCAACTTGCTTAGCCTCCATGCAGTTAGAGTTCGATAACGACCCTATGTCAAGAGCAGCATACAACCCCTCAGCCGTAATAGAAAATACCCCGTTTATTTCTGGCGGCATTTTTGAAGATTCGGAAGAAAACCCCTTTCAAACGTGGTCGAAGGTCTTTATCCCATACTGTACTGGTGACTTACACCTTGGCTCGAAAGATACAAATTATGTCGATGAGCTCGGTATCGTCACTGGGGTCCCCGGCTCACAGGTAACATTAAAACATCGCGGGCACGACAACGCATTAGTTGTAATGCAATGGATAAAAGACAAAATGCGTAGCGCTCAGCTTAGCCCGAACAAGGTCTTGTTAAGCGGAAGCAGTGCAGGCGGCTACGGCGCTACCTTCAACTTCCCTTACTTTCAATCGTTATTTGGCCGCACCAAGGTTGCACTTTTCGCAGATGCATCACTTGGCGTTATTTCAAAAGGCTTCGTGCAAACCGTGTTGAATTACCAAGGACCTTGGGGAATTGAAGATACGCTACCTAGGAATTTTCAGTCTTTAATTGGAAACTTCAATCACCTTACGCTTAATAAGCAGGTTATGTTGCGCTTAGCTTACCGTTATCCTTGGAACCGTTTTGCGCAATATTCTACGGGTACAGATATCGTTCAAATTCAATTTTCAAAAATTTCTGACCAAGTTGCTAAAGGTAACCTAGACCCAACTACATGGGGGGTGACCGAAAATGACTTGGGCTACATTCTAGGTTGGCAACTACAAGCTCACGCGTCCGTCCATGCCTTATCAGCATTTACGTGGAACTATCAATTCTACGTCGGTGCTGGCACATGCCACATGGTGTTAAATGACTTTTGTGAAGACAACGCGTTTCCAACGTCATCGCCCAGCCCTTTTTATAATGAACACAGTGCGCGAGGCATATCATTTAAAGAATGGCTACATACATTCGCAACATCTCGACGGTTTAAAGAAAATAGCGCGGCTTACTACCACTAACCTAACTTCACTACCGCTACCCTACTTGTAGGGTAGCGCCATCAGGCATGGTTACCTCAATCTTCATATTACCGCCCACAGCAGCCAAATAGGCGGCCGCGCGCTGAAGAGAGACGTCTTGAATACGCTTTGATTCTAACTTGCTTACGCCCGATGCGGTTACCGACAACGCCATCGCTACGACTTCTTGTTTAACTCTATGCTGCTTTCTAATGTCACCTAATGTGATTTCTTTCATTGTTTCTTACCGAGAATTACGGGCATTAAAAAAGCCCAGATGGTGATACCTTCTGGGCTTTTGCAAAACGTTCTACCTGCTGTGCCCAGAAGCCAATACTGCCCCTGAACACCGATGGTCAGGTGCAATCAGTAATTAAAATTATAAAAATAAACCGTTGTAACGTTTTGCATAATAATTCTCTTTTCACGATGCGCTTGTCGGTCCGGCCCTATGCCGTGACTAAGCGTTTTAGGATGTCTATACGATATATCGGCGCTGAACTTGCCTATTTACCGCGTACATTTATCCTTAACCATAGCATGTCCATAAGCAATAGCAATGACTTTCCAAAAAGGAAAGTGCCTATATGCTTGTGTTATTGAACCTTTAGCATAAGAGCTAAATCCTTTACTTATCATCAAGATACTCGTCTTCCCTTACCTGTTTTACTCGCGCGAGAAAATCTGGGACTAATGCACTCCCCTCCTCGGGTGACCATGGGGCGAAGCCCTTATCATCGGTAACCTCATAGGGTCCCTGCTTAACTTCCATAAAGACAACAGGGCTATGGCAGGTGGTTGCATGCCACACGTTTGGCGGAATTTCCACGCCGCTGGTTTCACCATTCGCACATAAGCTAATTCTTTGCTCGCAACGCCCCTGTTCGTCGAAAAAAATAAGGTCGAGTTCACCATCGAGTACCATAAAAAATTCCCACTTATGCGGCTGAGTATGTCGGTGTGGCCTTACATATGAATCGGGCATCATCGCGATAAAGAGTCGCTGAACGGGATCTTGATAGTTATTGTGTACATTTAAATGAGCGCGACGACGGGAACTTCTGTCAGCCTGGGCTTTTAGGTTTTCAAACAGCGTTTTATCAAACCGCTTTATCCCCATTCGTTCAACAGCGCTTTGCTTTGAAGTAACGTCTTCATTATTGGCCAACATTTCCTCCCGAAAACTTGTAATAAGCGATAGGCGGGCTGCGAGCTTAGCTTCCCAGCCTTCTATAAAAACCTATCGCTTAAGTTACTGTTGCAATAGCAAAGTTACAAGCTTAGAGGCTAGCTATTTCGACCCATCCTCCTTGAATGAACTTCACCTTCTTATCTTGGTGGCAAAATACAGGAATTTTCCAGCCCGCTTGCTCACTTTTGTTAAGACGGCTGTCTGGCCACGTATAGGCGGCTTGCGAAGACAGTTTCACCCACTTAGAACTGCCATTTAAAGGCGCTCGGCCAAGCTGTTGCCAACCTTTACTCTGTGTATTCACTTCTACTCCGTTCGGGCTGAAACGAATCATTGGCACGTCGTACTCATCAAGTACCACCATATGATGATCGCCACTGTAACTCACTCTAATAGCGCTTTCAGCGCCTGGAATAACCATAGCTGATAGGTCTGCTATCGGTGCAGAGTCGCGGTCAACCGTAACCAAAACCCGTTCATTAGGTGGCGCCAACGATTTGAAGTATCCAACAATATCACTACGTTCACCGTTTACCGCTAACGCAATCTTCCAATGATCCGAGTGTTCGTCAGTCTTTTCTAAGCGTTTGTCATACCAGCCGTAATAGTTTTTATCGCTCACTAATGTCCACTTAGACTCTAGCTTTCCGTCTGTTACCCATTCAGGCAAAGGTCTCGGACCTGCGGTTTGCACCTTAAACCACATGGGGTGATCCCAATTAGCATATACGCCAGCCTTGGTGATACGAATAAAGGGTTCATTATCATCCCCGAGCACTTCTACCTTTCCTTCACCCGTAAACTGCACGAGTATTTCGTTGCCTAAAGGCGAGCTTTGAACTTGGGATAAAATGGATGTGTCGTTTGTTATTTCCTTATCAATTACCGGAAGCCACTCTCCGGCAACAGCAGAAGCGCCATGGGCAAAAGCATTAGCCGATAAAACGCTAGCAACGCTTGTTAACGCGATAAAAGCAATAATACGTGTATACATATTAACCTCCCCTATTGGCACATTGCCGAAAGTTCACCCATTACTGTGATGGCTTTAGAAGCTGACGGTACCAAGTTCCCCTCCTCGTCGCGTGCATTAACAAACAACATATAATCACCCGGCGGCACTACCGCTTGTTGTGAAGGCATTTCAAGCACTATGCTGTTGGTGTTGTGGCGCACGATAGGCAATATAACGCTGCGCTGGTCACCGTCGATAAGGTGGGTAATGTTAGTTCTTCTTATTAACACCGCCGACTCTATCTTGGCGTTCATTGCCGCCGATACTTCGTCAACGTTTTTTAACCCAATACGGAAGCGTTCGCCCACCGAAACTGTTTTGTTCTTTTTACCAATTGCAGGGCGCTCGCCAAACATATAAGCAGGTTTGTAAATTTCAAAGGAAGGATCTCTGCCGTCGTTCGGTGAGAAGCCTGGCAAGGTAACACTATACGCATACGCGGTGTTAATCGGAGCATGCCCCCCAATTAACACGCTTCCGTCGGGAAGAAGCGCTGCAGAGTTGTGGTACGTACGCGGCCTATTTTGTTCTGCGACCTGCTTAAAGGTTTCCGTTTCTGGGTCAAATATCTCAGCTTTTAGTATGGGCTTACCTGAACCAGGTAACACAACCTCATCTCTATCAGCACCGGATACAACGAGCACCTCTCCAGTCGGCAACAATACGCCCGTACCGTACCAACGTCCTTGCGTAAGGCTGCCTGTAGAACGTGAATCATAAAGCATTTTTTCGCCGTCAATCGTGACCGAGTCTATACGCGCCAAGTTAGTGCCTACATATAACCCTGGGCTAGTAGCAGCCACACCGGTCAACACTCCCCCCGCGGTAAGAAACTCGGCTTTACTGTACTTTCCTTCGCTGTCTGGCGTTAGCGGCAGCATCATTGAGAACGTAGAACCTCTAAAGCCAGCGCCCAATAGCGATTGTACATCGGCCAATCGATAGGGGTCGTCGATAACAGGTGCCAATGCATCAAACGGGTTAGCAATAAACTCTTCAGTGAGCCCCGTAAGTAAGCCATTAAGTGAGGTGTCTGATTGCGTATTGGTAACGTTTAGGAAACTTGCCAAGTCGCTTATACCCGCTTCATTAAGGTGGGGAGGTAGTCCAGCGAAGCCTAAATCTGCCCACGTCTTTGAAGAGGGATCATATGCCGCAACAATATTCCATAAGGCTTGGTCATAACTTTGCCCAAAAGGATTAAACGCTTGCCCGCCACCATTGTAAAACACGTGCCCGTTTGGCAATAGATGAAGCCTTGGGTATAGCGGTAGTGAACGCTCTGCTAGCGGCCCGTTGTCAGTCCATTCTCCGCACGAGGTATCGTAGGTTTCAGTCACCGTTACGTTTCTACCTGAAGTCTCAGGCCGCGTTAAATAAACGGGCTTCACGAGTTTAGTTACACCACTGGCTACCAATACATTGCCGTTAGCCAGAGACAAGGCGCTGGGATACCAACGTCCAAAGTTCATGTCCCCAGTTTTGCGCCAGCTGTTATCTTCTGGATTAAAAATGCGGCTGTTTTTAAGGCCTTCTAATTCAGATAAACCAAAATTAATTGGCTCTCCTAGTAAGCTGGTATTAACCCCAGGTTCATGGTAGTAATCTGTACCGCCCACTGCCATAAGTTCACCGTTAGGTAAGCCTACTAGGTCTGCGCAAAATAACGCACCATCGTTATTAGTTCGGTCATCGTCGGTATTCAAGTCTACTGGCAAACTCGTACCTAACAGGCCGGTAATATCCCCAATAATGGTTTCTGAATCATTACCATCTGGGTTTGCGCCTGCATCTACCGGCGAGGGAGCAATCCAACTCGCATTGTCATTTTTCATGGTAAGAACGCGAGTTTGGTCGTTGATTATTGCTGAACCAATTTCTAGCAGTGCGTTGTATTCAACATTTTCGGTACCTTCTAACGGATTGAAATAGAGCACACGACCATCGTTTAAAAGCGCAAGACTCCCTGCGGCAGGTTTACACTTCAGTACACCATCCTCGTTCTCCTCACATTTCCCATTGTCAGGGTAATTGTTTATCGGGTTGGTTATATTGGTGTTGTTTTGGTCGGGAAATTCGCCCGATACAAGTGGCTCTTCAAACGGGTCCGTAAAAACCCCTTTTTGTTTGCAGACTTCAATGTTTGAGCATTCGGGCGTCACAATGGGTACTTTGCCCTTGTTGCGATCGGCAATGGCAAATTGTGAGGCGATACTTAAAGAGAGTAAGGTGAGTGTAGGTAAAAATAACGGACGTTTTTGCATGATGGCATCCTATTCTTGTTGAGTGTACGCACTGCTAACTTAAGGGCGGCGCCCTAAAAAATGTTAACAGCACGTTAACAAGACGTATAAGAAAGATGCTTAGATGCAAAAATTAAAAGTTTTTTTAATTTCTTATTTTTTACGCATTCTGCGGCTTTGTTCTTGGCGCTTTTCCTCGCGCTTTTCTTTTCTATCTTTTTTGTCAGGCGTTAGAGAGCCAGTTTTGAACTTCTCTTTTCTTTTTGCTTTTGCCTCGGCTTTTTTAGCGGCAGCCTTAGCCATTTCTTCTTTTTCACAAATTAGCATTTCTGGCGTTTCTAAGGTGACCCGACCAAGCTTACCAGACTGCAACTCCTTAAGAAGGATCTCACAGATTTTATGTAAATTAACCCGTCCCCCCGAAGCGATAGCACCACGCGTTTTTGCCGCTGCTTCTAAAAACTCAATTTCAGTTGAAGGAAGCTCGTCTAGCTTGAAACGCTCTTTCATTACTTCTGGGTAGGCTTTAATTAGATAGTCGGCAGCAAAAAAGCCAACATCGTCATATTCCATAGCAGTATTTTTTACCGCGCCAGATGAAGCTAATCGATATATAGAGTTCGGGTTTTCTAGTTTAGGCCACAGTACCCCTGGGGTATCGAATAAAATAATGCCGCTGCCTAAATTGATGCGTTGCTGACTTTTCGTTACGGCGGGTTCATTACCTGTTTTCGCAATTATTCGATCTGCAAGGATATTAATCAGTGTGGACTTTCCTACGTTTGGAATACCCGTGATCATTGCTTTTATCGCTTTTGGCTGGCCTTCTTTATAGGAACAAATACTGCGAATCAACTGCATGAGTTGCTTGCTATTACCCGGGTTGTCACTCGATGTGGTTATGGTTTTAACCCCCCGTTCTTTTTCGAGGCTTTCTTGCCATAGGGCGGTTAATTCTGGGTCTGCCAAGTCGTATTTATTAAGAATTTTGATACACGGCTTGTCGCCCCGAATTTTGGCAATCTCGGGGTTTTCGCTCGAATAAGGAATTCGCGCATCTAATACTTCAATAAGAATATCAACTTGATTAAGTGACTCTTTTATTTCTTTAAGGGCTTTGTGCATGTGCCCAGGGAACCATTGTAATGCCATGGTTAATTCCTATCGTAAACGTGTAGTAGGCGCTGAACTTAGCGCCTTAGCTCGTAAGCGCAAATATTAACGGCGCTGGCTAAGTTTAATGAGTCAATGTTACCACTTCCAGAAATGGTAAAGACTGTTGCGTTTAATTGCCTTAATGATTCACTAGGTACACCTCGCGCTTCATTGCCAAACAGGTAGCACTGAAAGTCTTTAAAACCTTTGGTTTTGATATTAGCCCCATTCATGTCTAAAAAAGCAAAGCGCTCAAAGCGTTCGCTTAGCGTATCTAACGGAACGTTAAGCTCCATATTTACATGAAAGATAGCGCCCATGCTGGACCGCACCACTTTAGAATTAAAGGGATCTACGCTATTGGGACTAAGCAATAACGTGAAATTATCAAACCAAGCTAGGGTTCTTAAAATAGTGCCTAAGTTACCTGGGTCTTGCACTTCATAAAGATAAATATACTTGCTCTGTGAAGACTTCGCTTGTTCGCTGATAGCAGTTTTAAAATCTGAAGTGCTTGTTGTGGTTTTAGGCAACGGTACCCGAGCAATGATTCCCTGAGGCGATGTTGTGTCGCTGAGTTGCTGCATTTGCTGAGAAGATACGATCTGTACCTTGATATTAGCACGGGAAATATCGCTATTTTGGCCTATCCAATACTCATATTCAGTCGTCGCGTAAAGCGTAATGTCGTTAAAAAAGCCGTGGTCGTCATCACTCACTTTAAGCAACTCCAAAACTAAGTGCTCCCCCTCCACCAAATAGAAGCCAAACTGGTTTCTATATTTCTTCTGATGAAGCTTCTTCACATCACTTAGTTTCATTATCACAACCCTTTTCTTAACTTTCGGCGCAAGTGTAAGGTATGCAGCGAAAAACGCAAAGCAGCAAGTCGTTTTAGTAGCGTAAAAAGGGACAGGCTTTTGAATAGATATAGGAAAAAAAGAATTACTTCGCTTGCTCTGGTTAAAATTAGTTATCCCCATAATGAGCAACAAAGCACTATCATAATAAATATCAATTACCTACAATCACTGCTAGAAAGTTGCACCGAATGCAGTGTGACGTACATTGAAGTTTTGACTTCCCCTACTTAGAAAGTAACAGGACATACCATGGCGTTTAATTTAGCGATTAATAACGATATTGCAGTCATTACGTTTGATGACGGAAAAGTTAATGCAGTTGGCTTTACCCTTATTGAGCAATTCAACAATGCCCTTGATGAAGCAGAAAAAAACGCGAAAGCCGTTGTACTGCATGGCGGTGAAGGCAAGTTCTGCGGCGGGTTCGACTTATCAGTTATGAAATCTGGGGACAAAGAAAAACAACACGAGCTTGTATCGAAAGGGGCTGATTTAATTGTACGCCTCTATATCTTTCCACTACCGGTTATTGTTGCTGCAGAAGGCCACAGTATCGCAATGGGCGCTATTATGCTTATGGCGTCAGACTTGCGCATAGGTAAAGATGCGGATACGAAATACGGCCTTAACGAGACGGCTATCGGTATGGTACTACCGCCTTTTGGTATGGAACTCGCCAAAGCAAGGCTTGCTAACACGAGCCAAACCGAAGCGCTACTTTTCTCTCGTATTTATCAAGGTAACGAAGCGGTGAAAGCGGGCTTTTTAGATGCAGCTGTGCCACAAGAGAAAGTGTTAGCAACGGCTATGAGATACGCGGAACAACTTAAAATGCTGCCTTCCCAAGCATTCGCAGCATCTAAACTTCAGCTGCGAAAAGAAACCTTAGAAAAGATGAAAGGCTAACGTAAGAAGCAACTACGGATTAAATAGAAGGCCATTAAATAGCAAGGTGAGCATAGGCCCCCAGCATTCGAAATGCGCGTTAACGTTGATAATGTTAACGCGCATCTGACTATCTTACCTCGTGCTATCTAATAGGGCCTGAACGGCGCTCAATTTCTTCTTTAAGTGTATTCCTGAAGCCTAGTTCAAAGCTCAGCTCCGCTAATACAAACAATGGCCCAATGGCTAACCCCATAATGTCATCGACAAAAGCAGGCTTTTTGCCTTCGTAATGATGACCGATAAACTGTAATATCCAGCCCACTACAAATATGCTCAATGAGATAGCCAGCCATGTACCTACGCCATACTGTGCAATAGGCTGAGCAAAATAGACCATGGCGCCAGTGATAAGCGCCATTATAAGGCCAAGCTTTACATCTAATTTAATGTAAAACGCACTACTGATAAGCCAAACAAACAGTGCCGGGCTCGCGTTAATCGTACCAATTAGCGGAAGGTGTACCGCAATGGCTGGCTTGCTCAGTAAGCAAAACACTGAATAAACAATAAGTGGTATACCAATATAATGGGTATATATATTTCGTTGGTCTCTGTGGTGCTTTGCGTATTCACTTAAATGTTGTTCTAAATTTTTCATACTGTATCTACGACAAGTTATCTCGAAATACCAGTTTACTCTGTACGTTAACGAACAAACTGTCGTCTTCACGACAGTAGTAACGCAAAGGTGAACTTAGTCATACTATTTCACTCATAGTGCTATTAACAAAAGATGATTGGGAGTATTTATGACCTACAGGACGTATCTTGGGGCGTTAACTGGCGCCGCACTTTTCTCTTTAGCAGCCTGCAGCACGTCACCCGATATTGATGGTTCACCTTCATCAGATTTAGGTGCGCAATCAACCCCGAGTGAGCTGACGACCTTTACCGATAGTCACTGGCAAGTGGAAAGCATTAAACAAGGCGGTATTATTGATTACAGCAATATTACTATGAACATCAGTAACAACCGTATAAGCGGTAGCACAGGATGTAACCGATACACGGGTACCATCAATGTAGAAAGTGAAAGCGACGAGCGATTTACTTTAACCACTGACAATATCGCACTAAGCAGAAAGATGTGCGCCCCAGCATTAATGAAACAAGAGCAGCAATTTATTGATGCACTTACAGAGACCGCTTTTTACGCTATCGATAAAAATACATTACTTACCCTATTTAACAGCAATAAAGTAGAAACGGTCAAAGCCATTATCACCTCGGGGTCACTGTCCTCTATGCAGCCGACACCTAATGGACCGCAAGCGACCAACCTCCAGCAACGCCCCGTAAGTGAAAAACAGGATCGAGTTAACACGCCACAGCCCAGTGCAAAGGTTTATGACTGCGAAACCCCCAGCGCGAATACTACCTCACTGAAAGTTAACAGCTTAGGTCCAGACACTCTGGCATTAACACTTAACAATACACATCATATTGTGCAGCTTTCGCGCGCGGCATCTGGCGCGAAATATACGAATAACAAAAACGTCGTTTTTTGGAATAAAGGCGATGAAGCGACACTCTCGGTCAATTCAGGTAACTATTACTGCAGCCTAATTAAGTAGACGTACACGCTACGTAATCGGCAATTTGCCCTAAGGCGAGTGAGCGTATCCATTCTTACTCGCCTTCTCCCTTCCTTCGAACTTGAACAACGCTTTTTTTGCGTTATGACTTGAAGCTGTTTTATTCCGTGTTCCTTCAAGCATATACCCTAACTATCACAGCGCTCGCGTAACATAATTAGTTTCAGCTAAACATTTTCCTTTAGGTCATGAGCCTAAATACCCACTCAGTGATAAAAAATGCCGACACTAGACACTTTTTAATGTTTGCGATTTTTTACTTATGTAGCAGTTATTTAGTTGATTAACACTCACTTAAAATGAATGTATTCCCCCCCTCCTTCACTAAGACAAAGTTGAAATAATAGTTAGAGCACTATACAATTTATTTTTATTGAACGACCAATTAAAATAAAATCACTGTTAAGAACGAAGCGTTTCAGCGCTTAAAATAGACGGTTCGAGGCACAGCAGGCTTGGAAAGTAACGGTGATTTTAATGAAGCGTGAAGCACTTGATATAAACGTTATCTCTTGAGAAAGAGAAAAATAGTTTCAACACTATTCATCGTATTGAAACTATAGTTATGTATTTATTTGCACATTTTTAGCTTCAACAATTTGGCGAGAATCTTCAGCACCTTTTTAACGTAGGAGTTTATGCATGTCATTACCGACTTATCAGAATTTTATTCACGGCAAGCCGATGGCAAACAAAAGCAAAGAAGCCTTTGCAGTAACCAACCCCGCAACCGGTGAAGTAATTTACCACGTAGAAGTGGCTGATGAGTTCATTCAACAAGAAGCAATAAAAAGCGCAAAAGAAGGCTTTGCGGTTTGGTCTGCAATGATGCCAATTGAAAGAACCCGCATTTTAAATAAAGCGGTGGCGCTGCTTCGAGAACGTAATGACGAACTAGCAAAATTTGAAGTGCTTGATACGGGTAAGCCGATTCAAGAAGCTGACTGCGTAGATATTGAAACCGGTGCTGATGTTATTGAATATTACGCAGGTCTTGCCCCTACTCAACTGGGTACGCAGCAGCCTGTTGGCGGTGATTTTTTCTATACCCGTAAAGAGGCGCTTGGCGTTTGTGCAGGTATTGGCGCGTGGAATTACCCTATTCAGATCGCATGCTGGAAATCAGGCCCTGCACTTGCTGCCGGTAATGCGTTTATCTTCAAACCTTCTGAAGAAACGCCGATGGGCGCACTTAAACTTGCCGAGATCTTTATCGAAGCCGGCGTACCTGCTGGTGTATTTAATGTGGTTCAAGGTGCCGCTGAAGTGGGCCAATGGCTTACAAGTAGCGCTGACATTGAGAAGGTGTCATTTACCGGTGAAGTGGGTACCGGCAAAAAGGTAATGCAAAGCGCAGCTGCGTCTAACCTTAAAGACGTCACTATGGAACTTGGCGGTAAATCACCGCTCGTCGTATTTGAAGATGCGGATGTTAGTCAAGCAGTAAGCGCGGCAATGCTTGGTAATTTCTATACCCAAGGTGAAATCTGCACAAACTGTACACGCGTTTTTGTACAGCGTTCTGTCTATCAAGCCTTTATCGACGAGCTAAAAACCCGCACGGAAAATAACATTGTAATGGGCGATCCGCTCGACCCTAACGTAAACCTTGGCGCTCTTATTTCTAAAAAGCACCAAGAGCTTGTACTTGGCTACATTGCTAAAGGTAAGGAAGAAGGCGCTACCCTTCTAACGGGTGGCAACGCAGCCTCTCCTGCGTCAGCTCCGAACGGTTTCTTTGTTGAACCCACTATCTTCACAGACTGCACCGACGATATGACTATCGTGAAAGAAGAAATCTTTGGCCCGGTAATGAGCGTGCTAGTTTTTGATGACGAAGATGAAGTTATTGCCCGAGCTAACGACACTGAGTTAGGTCTAGCGGCTGGTGTATTCAGTAAAGACATTCAGCGCGCGCACCGCGTTATTCACCAGCTTGAAGCTGGTATCTGCTGGATTAATGCTTATGGAAACTCACCCGCGGAAATGCCTGTAGGCGGTTATAAGCAGTCAGGTATTGGCCGCGAGAACGGGGTTGAAACGCTTAATAGCTACACGCAAACCAAGTCGGTTTACGTTGGCATGAGCGAAATAGAGAGCCCGTTTTAAGGCGCGTCCTAAGGAGTGAATATGCAAACGTTTGATTACATTATTGTAGGTGCAGGTTCTGCCGGCTGTGTATTAGCGAACCGCTTGTCGGAAAACCCTAAACACAAGGTGCTGCTGCTTGAAACCGGTGGCTCTGATAAAAGCATTTTTATCAAAATGCCAACAGCGCTGTCTATTCCTATGAATACCGACAAGTACGCGTGGCAGTTTAATACCGAGAAAGAACCTTATCTAAACAATCGCGAAATGCACTGTCCTCGCGGAAAGGTGTTAGGTGGCTCTTCTTCTATCAATGGCATGGTGTATGTGCGCGGACATGCAAAAGACTTTGATGAATGGGAAGCCCACGGCGCAGAAGGCTGGAATTACCAAGCCTGTCTCCCGTATTTTCAAAAAGCTGAAACCTGGTACAAAGGCAATGATGCTTACCGTGGCGGCAATGGCGAACTGGGCGTCAATAACGGTAATGAAATGAAGAACCCGCTTTACACGGCCTTCATTAAAGCCGGCGAACAAGCAGGCTATGACATTACAAGCGACTACAACGCCAAGCAACAAGAGGGCTTTGGCCCTATGCACATGACCGTTAAAGATGGCGTGCGCAGTTCTGCGAGTCGCGAATACCTAGACCCTGTTAAACACCGTAAGAATTTGACCATCGTAACAGGCGCACTGGTAACTAAAGTTGTGCTAGAAGACAAAGTGGCTAAAGGCGTTGAGTATGTGGTTAACGGTAAAACCGAAACGGCACGTACGTCTAACGAAGTTATTTTAAGCGCGGGCTCAATTGGCTCACCACATATCCTTCAATTGTCAGGTATTGGTGATAGCGAAGCCTTAGCCAAAGCGGGAATTGACGTAAAACATCACCTGCCGGGCGTGGGTCAGAATTTGCAAGATCACTTGGAGTTTTACTTCCAATATAAATGCAAACAACCGATTACGCTAAACCGCAAACTAGGTCTTATTTCAAAGGGCCTTATTGGTGCCCGTTGGTTGCTAAACCGCTCTGGTTTAGGAGCAACAAATCATTTCGAATCGTGCGCTTTTATCCGTTCTAAGGCCGATGTGGAATGGCCTGACATTCAATACCACTTCTTGCCTGCGGCCATTCGCTATGACGGAAAGTCAGCGTTTGACGGCGATGGCTTCCAAGTTCACGTAGGGCATAACAAGCCTAAAAGTCGAGGCAGCGTCACTATTCAGTCAGCCGACCCAACGGTGCCGCCTAAGATTTTGTTCAACTACCTACAGCACCAAGATGATATTGAAGGGTTTAGAGCATGCGTAAGACTTACAAGAGAAATTATCGCTCAGTCAGCATTCGACGACTTCAGAGACGGCGAAATACAGCCTGGCGAACACATTCAGACGGATGAAGAAATAGACGCCTTTGTACGTGAAGCTGTTGAAAGCGCCTACCACCCATCGTGTTCTTGCAAAATGGGCGAAGACGACATGGCGGTCGTGAACTCACAAACGAAAGTTCACGGCATTAAAGGCCTGCGAGTGGTCGATTCATCTATTTTCCCAACTATTCCAAACGGCAACTTGAATGCGCCAACCATTATGGTGGCAGAAAAAGCTGCGGATATGATTTTGGGTAAGCCGGCGCTGCCATCACAGGACGTACCTGTGTCTATTCACCCGAATTGGCAAACCGAACAGCGCTAATTATTTCATTCTATTTTGCACCAATGCGCTTGTAGTTACTTCAAGCGCATCATCCACAGTGCCTATATGTCGCCTTTATATGGCTGATGCATAGCTGGGTGGGCTGTTTAATAACTAAAAAAGGAAAAAACATGTTACATTTTTATCAATACTGGGAGGGTGATAATGACAGTATGGCTTAGTGCAGGCATTATTTTTACCCTACTTTCTGTCGCGTACATTTTGTTTAAATGGGGCAACATGAAAGTGGTTGGCGTAACGCCAGTTAGAACCTTTACCTTTATTGCTATTCTTTTCACCTCAGGTTTAGACGTGGGCCTTATCATGTTCCCGCTAACCGAATTTGCAGGTTATGCTGACATAAGCGCAAGTCCTGAATATGCATTCACCAACCCACTCGCTATCGAGTTCGGCTTTTGGGGTTTCTTAATTTGGGGGTTCTACTTTCTTACTTGCTTTTATTTCTGCGTAATCGAACCCAAGGTTAAATTCTTTGAAAACCCTGTTGTTAAGCTAGTTAACAACGTTGTGATCATTGGCACCTGTGCTTTCACGGCATTTTTGTTGCTCTCGAACCTACCTTGGTATCTGCCCTCTGTCGGTGACGGTGAATCTATCGTACCCGCCTTTTACCTGATTGTTTTCGCGGCCATTGCGTTTGCGGTTTACTCAAGTACAAGCATTAAGTATGTACGTATTTTAAGCCTAACCACAACGTGGGTGTTTATTGCCTTAATTGTTGGCATGTGGGCCGGCGCATTCATATTTGGCGAAAGCAAAATGATGGCGTATTTCACCAATCTAGGTCTTATTGGTGGCTACTTTGCTAACATTGATAACTTTGTATTGCCTATCAATGAATATCATGCATTTTATCTGTTCTGGTGGTTTAGTTGGAGCATAATGATCGGCCAATTTACATCTCGATTTGTAGGCGGCCTTAGAACCTATCAAGTGTTACTGGCAATGATGGTCATTCCGTCTATTCCTATCGCAGCTTGGTTCTCTGTGCTTTACCATTATCACAGCGCAGGGATCCCAACGGAAGGTATCACTAATTTAGCGATGGTTTTTGTCGGCGTTGTGTTTGTAATCAACTCTCTTGATTCATTAATAAGGCTTTACACAGATAACCTCAACATATCGGTTGAACGTATAGGCAAGACCAATTACATCGCCTTGAATATCGTTGCACTGTCGCTGCTAACGTTATTATTCAAATTAGATTTCTTGCAAATCCAGTGGGTTGGCGCGCTAGTTATTGCCATATTCTTTAGCTGCTTTGCTTTCATTCTAAGTCAGAAGTTTAAATCGGTAACGGCGATTAAAACCTCGCCGAAAGAAAACAAAATCGACTTTACGAAAATAGAAAATCTTAACTAATTAACGCAATTTATCGCTTCCCACTTTTTGTTCCCATTGGCTCAGTAATGAGCCAACGGGGCAAGTCTTGCCTATCGGAAGACATCTAAAGGGTGTTAATTGAGAAGCGAATACAAACAATGATAAAAACAGGTGTTTAACAATGAAAAAACCGTATGCGTCTTTAACATCTTCTTGTGTATTCACTGCTGCTATTGCGGCAACACTTTATTCATCAGCATCTTTCGCAGATTGGAGCGCGAACATCTCAGCGGTTTCTGACTATACCTTTAACGGAGTCAGCCAGACCCAAAATGATCCAGCGCTACAGGGCGGCGTTGATAAAGCATTCGAAAACGGAACTTACGCTGGCACGTGGGCATCTAACGTAGATTTTGGTGGCGACACCAACCTTGAATGGGACTTTTACGTAGGTAGCTATCAAATGGTTACCGACACCGTTAGCATCGACTACGGTATTGCCTACTACTCGTATCACGGTGGTGACAATTCAAGCGACGGTAACTACCCGGAAGTTTATACTAAATTTGGTTACGCTAACGATTACGGAAGTTCAGAGCTTAACTTTTGGTACACATGGGACTACTTTGGCACTGGCGCTAAACACGCTATCGCAATGGTTGCCCATACCTTCGAACTCGCCCCGAACCACTATTTACGCGCAAGTTTCGACGTGTCGAACTCGCTAGACAGCGACAAGTGGATTTGGCAAGACGATGAAACCTCGTTTTATCATTACCGCTTAGCTTATCAAACGAGTTACGAAGGGTTTGATTTCGAAATCGCGGCTGAAAATACTAACTTAGATTACGATACTGCTGATGAGCGTATTGTATTTGGTGTATCTAAAACGTTTAGCTTTTAAAGCCTGCTTTTAAGCACTATTTTCTAATATAGAAAACAAGGGCTAAGCATAAAGTTAACGCGTGCGCATGCCGTTATTAATGCGCACGCTTTTTATGGCTTTTCTTGTTGAATTATGCCGCTAAATAGTCGTTAAAACGACCACGCGATAAAGCGACTCACCTTACTGCCCTGCCCCATATCAATGACTTCACATTCACGTGCGCCGTAGTAATTAATGCTCGTTTTAAGTGGCTTTAAATGCGCGCTTTTCGATACCAAGCAGGTAAACCATTCAACATTGTCTTTTACGTTAACACTTTCTTTAATCATGCGTTGAATAAACGCAAGCTCGCCGCCTTCACACCACAGTTCGTTCGCTTGACCCGCAAAGTTTAGGTTGGCCTGTTTCGCGACATTTTCTGTAACCTTGTTATGCCCTTTTGATTTCGCGCTATGAGCGAACCCCTTTGGTGATTTTGCCGGTAGTTTGCCACCACGCTTGTGCTTATTACGGGCTAAATTTGATGTTTTTCGATGAGTGCCGAGTAACGCATCTTCTGCAGACTTATGAAAAGGTGGGTTACACATAGTAAAAGTGAAATGCTCGTTATCCTTAATAATACCCTCAAAAATATGTGCACTATCGGCTTGTTTTCGCACGCTAAATTTATTGGTTAGCCTTTTATTTTTGCTCGCTATTCGCGTAGCACTTTTAACCGCTTGGCCGTCTACATCACTGCCCACAAATTCCCAGTCATACGAGGCCACTCCAATAATGGGGTAAATTGCATTGGCACCCACGCCCACGTCTAGACCCCGAACAGCGTCTCGCTTTTCATCAGATTGATATAATAAATCGGCAATGCCGTGAATATAGTCGGCTCTACCTGGAACAGGCGGACACAAATATCCTTCCGGCATGTCCCAATATTCAAGCTTATAGTAGTGGAAAAGCAGCGCAGCGTTGAGCGCTTTTACCGCGTTGGGATTGGTAAAATCGATACTCGTTTTGCCACTTTTTGCGCGCACTAAGAAAGGTTTAAGTGCGGGATACGACTGGCACAGCGCATCCATGGGATAGCCGTTCTTGTGAAGATTTCTTGGGTGCATGAAGCGCTACTTTTTATTGGAAATTAGAAATTGAGACTGCACGTTATCATCGAGCAACTGGGCGCCACTGCCCCGGGCTGCCACTTTATCGTCGTTATTGTATAGCCTGCAGCGTTCTAATGACAAACACCCACAGCCAATACACCCCTCTAACGACGTTTTCAAACTAGTCAGCTCCGCTATTTTTGCTTCAAGAGGTTAAGGTAGTTTCATCAAGATAGCCACTCAATTGATTTATATATACAAAGCATAATTTACGTGTTAACGATATAAATAATAGACAGAAAATAGAAAAGTTATGAAAAAAATCAACGGAATGCATATGAACAAAGTTATATTTATTCTACTCACCCTCTTCAGTTTCAGTGCACTAGCTAACTCAGTTCTCTCAATGAAAGAACGTAGCGCATTAATTGACACTATTCTTGAGCAACGTTTCAGTGATGTACTCCCTGAAATTATGGAGCGTGAAGGCATCGACATGTGGGTGCTGATGTCACGAGAGTACAATGAAGATCCTGTTTTAAAGACCATGCTGCCCTCTACATGGCTAGCTGCTAGGCGCCATACCATGTTAGTCATTTATAATCCTGGGGATGGTCGCCCCCTTGAAAAGTTAGCAGTAGCTCGATACGCCGTAGGTTCACTATTTGAAAAGGCGTGGGACAAAGAAGCCCAACCTGATCAATGGCAAGCGTTGAAGCACATTATAGAATCGCGAAACCCAACGAAAATTGCCATCAATACTTCCGATGCTTTTGCCCTTGCAGACGGTATGACATCAACCGAATACAATAGGTTTATGGCCACACTATCTGATCAATTCAAACGTCGAGTGGTAAGCGGTGAAATGCTTGCTATTGGTTGGCTAGAGACGCGTAGTGAGTTAGAGATGAAGCACTACCCTGCTCTTGCGCAAATTGGCCATTCGCTTATCGCCACGGCATTTTCTAATGAAGTCATTACCCCTAATGTCACTACAACCGATGACGTGGTTTGGTGGCTTCGCGATCAAACTCGCGCACTAGGCTTAACCAACTGGTTCCACCCTACTGTTTCTATCCAACGTAAAGACAGCGAAGTTTTTGATCAAATCAGTGCGTTTAGTAAGCGCCCTGGCGAAAATATTATTCGACCTGGTGATTTAATTCACGTTGATTTTGGCATTACTTACCTTCGGCTTAACACTGATCAACAACAGCATGCTTACGTGCTAAAGCCCGGAGAAAAAGACGCACCAGCGTCACTCAAAAATGCGCTCAAAGCCGGTAACCAGTTGCAAGACATACTAACCAGTAATTTTAAAGTAGGAAGAACAGGTAACACTATTTTAAATATGTCGCGACAGCAGGCTATAGAACAGGGTATCACGCCCGCTATTTACACTCACCCGCTTGGTTTTCATGGGCATGCAGCTGGCCCAACTATAGGAATGTGGGATGCACAAGAAGGAGTGCCTATTAAAGGTGATTACCCAATGTTTGCACAAACGGCGTACTCTATAGAACTTAATGCAGCGAGTTTTATTGAGAAGTGGAACAAAAAGATAAGAATTATGCTGGAAGAAGATGCGTTTTTTGACGGTAAGTCAGTGACGTATTTAGATAATAGGCAGACTGAGTTTCACTTAATTCATTCGGGAGAAGCGCAATAACTATACGTGAGGCGTTGAGTTTATTTTGAAATATAAGCGCTAACGTGTGGCAAGAATAGCCAGTACGGGAAAAGAGACTGAGAGATAAAATTTGTAAAGTGTCAGGCCTTTCGCCTTTTAAGCGAAAGGCCATGAAACTGTACATAGAATTAGCAGTAGGTTGCTACCCTTTTCGCAGGCTTATTCAGCTGCAGTGCGAACAACCACGTTTTCCGCTTTGTATTCACGAACAAAGTCAGAAATTGCTTTGTGGTTACAGATAATGTTTTCACCTTCCAAATCAAACTTTGCTAGTGCCGCTTCTTTACCTACAGACAGCGCTTCTAAACATGCTTGCGAAGCTACATCTTTGTTTTTAGCAACAAGAGCAACAGTTTTAGCGTTGTCAGAGGCTTTGTTGTTTTTGTACATGTAAGCGAACGTGCGAAGTGACTCGCCGTTACAGCGAACTGATGCACTAAACTCTTCCGCATTAAAACCTTTTGAGCGAATAAGGCGCAATGCAGGACCAAAACCATCTTTAGCTGCAGTCAAACACGCTTGTGTTTCAATATTATCGTTAATTGGCTTAAGTGCGATGTCTTTTGCGAAAGACTGAGTTGCAGCAACAGATAGCGTTAAAGCAATAGCGAAAGTAGACAGTTTCATTTTTTGAATTCCTATTTTGTAACTAAATTAGATATCACCTAAGTGATGTGTACATTATGAACAATACTTTCAAAAAATAAAGCAATTTTCGTAATTAAATTACAGAAAAAACAAAATAAACAGACAGATCACGCCGAAACTGAAAGTTATTTACAAAAAATAACAAGTTTTGTATAAACATTTACATATAAGTCTTTTTCGTTACAGCTTTGGCTATTTATAAGTTGGGTATAATGCTGGCAGATGCGGTTGAGCGGTAGATACAAAAACGCGCTGGCAAGAGAGCTCAGCGCGTCTGAAACAAAAAATCTATTGGAAGACTCTTTGAGCAATAATGCAGAGTCTTGTTCACAGAACTATGAAATTAAATCATGCATCCAATTGATGGAAGGTAGTTGCTGCTCAGGTTGGTAAAACAGTCTATTTAACCTACCCAGTAAATTTACCGACCGACTTGGATCGTGTGCTTTCATTCTGTGCGCACTTTCAGTACGCATAAATTCCCAAGGCTGTAAATTTAAATCATCAACCTCTTGCTGTTCTACACCAAGAGACTTCAGGGTAGAGAGGATACGCTCAGTCTTACTCTCTGCGATGGGAATAATCTGGTTACCGTACAGCTCGTCTAATGGCGCATTAACCGCTTCTAACGTATGATTGATTGCAGACCACACATCGTCGTGATCAAACGCCCATCCACGCGGTGCGTAGTAACCTTCTATTTCCCACTCAAATTCCGCGTTACTTACTGCAATAGAGCTTTCTGCTTCGGGCGAATAGGCTAAATCCGGCTTAGCCCCAATATTGTATGCATCAACACTCATAGCAACACAAACAATGAGATCACCGCAATATTGAGGGTTGGTATACAGGGCTTCAAACGCAGCCCGTTTAACGCCCATCCAACCGTGAACTTTAGAGGGCTGCTCTACAAAGTGACGTACGTCATCTGGCAGGTCTTCACCGTAAAGATCGATGAGTAAGGGCAACGGGTTTTGATCCGGTGCTTCATCTGGCATCCATACTTCGTATTCTTGACGGTTATCGGCCTTTCCCCGGCTTTTTATGCCATAAGATAAATTTACTGGTCTACAGATACTGCGATCTTCATCTACTTTGTGAAAATATTCAGAGCGCATACGCTTAATAAAAGGGGCATCTAAACCCGCAAGCGCGGCTGTCGGGTACCGATAACCAATTTCGCTGTGCTCAACCATATGTAAAGTGGGAATAGCTTGCGTCAGCTTTCTTTTCAAACCCGACAATGTATTCACTTTTGGTAGAACGATACTGCGCTCTGGCTCTATGGTTAACCTGCTGCCATCTTCAGTAATAAACTTTGGCGTTTTGTGAAACTCATAACCGTTAAACCCCATTGTTTTTACCGCTGCATTTCTATATTGCGATAGTTCACTAAAAAGCGCGGTGTGATTGCGAATATGTTTAAATAACGGTCTTGATGCGGTCATATTTACTTCCAGTTCGGCTACTTCCATTTTAATTCAGGGGTCTATTGACCTAATTCTTTGATAAAAAGCGATGCCATATTTCTGCGCCTACATCGTCATAGTGTTTTACCAAATCTCGATAGCGCTTACGCAAAGCGACATCCACCAGTGGCGATGGTAATAAAGGGTCGAATACCAGTCGATATAACGCGCTATCACCTACGACATATGACTCTTTGGTGGCTTCTTCAAGGGGTAAGCTATGCAGATGCTTCAGCGACTGTTCAATTTCCTCGCATCCGTTGCGATAAAGCCCTTCAAGATCATCCTGACGCCACAACTCCATTGCCTTGTTATGCATTTTGTCTTCAAAGTCAGTGGCACTAAAAACCATGACTTTCTTGGACAACCCTAGTGTCTGAAGTTTTCCTCTTACCCCTTTCGCACCATCAAGAATGTTGTTCGGTCTAATATACATGTCGCTTACTAGCTTTCTCATTCCCACTAGCTTTAGCGCACGTTCGTTAGTTCTTTGCTGCTTCTTATCACTTTTTGGTAGCGTATTGGTCTGCGCAACCACCCAATCGTTACCCCACGACATAAGGCTGTCTTCGGCGTTGCGCCATTGACTAATTTCTTTAGCAAACTGCTTACCGTTTTCCCCAAGCGCGTAATAACCACGCTCAACTAAGGTGATCAGCTGCATAGACTGTAAACGCGTTAGCGTAACGCGAATGTTATTTTCAGAAATGCCAAATAACGCGCCTACCCTCACTGCAGAAGCAGCATTCATTTGTATATTTTCTCGCGAACCGAGAAGTTTCAACAGTAGCTTTCTCGCCACTGGCTTTTTCACTATTGCTTGTTGCACCGTATAACTACTTCTTCATGTGGCTTAATTACGTGTCTGTGTTTCTGTCAACGTTAAAAACCATCATTATACAAAGGGTTGTCGAGCACAAACATTACATAATTTGACTAATTAAAACATTCAGTGTAATGATCTTAATATTGTTATTTTTGGCACCACATTATGACCTCACTTAACCGCTTTGATACACATACTGTAGACAACCAGCCGTCTATTCTAAATTCATACAACTTGTGGCGCGATGACAAACTACTAAAGACATACGTTACTCAGCAATTACCCGAGAAGCAGCATTGGATTGCAGAACTCTTAGGATGCTTTGGCGCGCTTGCAGGCAATGAACTCATGGAGCATGGCGAGCTCGCTAATAAAAATAAACCCGAGCTTCGTACCTTTGATCGCTACGGCAGGCGTATTGATCACGTTGACTTTCATCCAAGCTATCACGCGCTAATGCAAAGTGCGATGAAACACAACGTACACAACTATTCATGGCAAAATGAACAACAAGATGGCGCACATACCCTTCGCGCGGTGTTAATGTACATGCACTATCAAGCCGAATCTGGTACGTCTTGCCCCCTTACCATGACACATGCTGCTGTGCCGGCAATGCGCTATGGTAAGTCGCTTCCCTCTTACTGGTTAGATAAACTCATTAACGGTGTTTATGACCCTCGCTCCCTGCCCGCAAGTCAAAAAAACGGGGTTACTATCGGTATGGGAATGACCGAAAAACAAGGCGGTTCAGACGTAAGGCGCAACACCACTACTGCGACAAAGCAGCGCGATGGCAGCTATAGTATCGTAGGTCATAAGTTCTTCTTCTCTGCCCCCATGTGTGATGCCCACCTCATTCTTGCCCAAGCCGAAGGCGGGCTTAGCTGCTTCCTGCTGCCCAGAATACTCGAAAATGGTGAACTGAATAACGTGCGAATTCAACGTTTGAAAGACAAGCTAGGCGACTGGAGCAATGCATCCTCTGAAGTAGAGTTTCAAGAAGCCACGGCATACTTAATTGGTGAAGAAGGCCGTGGCGTACCGGTGATCATCGATATGGTGTCGTTAACCCGTTTAGACTGCATGATTGGTTCATCAGCGCTAATGCGGCAATCACTGGTACACGCATTACACCACGTAAGTCATCGCGACGCGTTCGGCAAAACCTTAGTCAACCAGCCCTTAATGCAAAACGTTCTAACAGACCTTACCATCGAGTGCGCTGCCGCTACTGCGCTCACTATGCGCGTTGCAAAAGCAGTCGACAACGCATCACGTAATAGCTATGAAGCAGCATTAGCAAGGCTGGCCACGGCGATTGGAAAATACTGGATTTGTAAACGCACGCCTATGTTTGTGAACGAAGCTCAGGAGTGTTTAGGCGGTATTGGTTACGTTGAAGAAAACCCCATGCCCCGATACTACCGTCAGGCACCGCTTAACTCAATTTGGGAAGGCAGTGGAAACGTGCAATGCTTAGACGTACTTCGCGCACTCGCTAAAGAGCCCAATGTAAAAGAAGCGTTGTTTAACGAACTTAAAACGCAAACCGGCAAAAATAAACATTACGATATTCACCTTAGTAAACTATTAGACGAGTTATCAAATACGCAGAATATGGAAACGCGCAGCCGTTATTTAACTGAGCAAATGGCGCTAGCGCTCCAAGCATGCACGTTACTTGCTACATGCACCTTTCTTGCTAAAGGAAACGTCCATAACGACATTGCTCACACATTCTGTGAATCACGGCTCGGCAATGCGTGCGGTTTCGCTTTAGGTACACTCCCCGATACGACACCGTTTGAAAAAATTATCGCGCTGGGGCAGGTTTCTTCTAGCTAAACCCTATCTTGAAATAGCTTTGAGATTATATGTGTAATGATTGAATTATTTCGTTCAGCTCGATTATCAGCGCGCTAAATTTAACGGGTTTGAACTGAAGCTTTTAGACATATTTAACCGTCATTGATAACGTCACCTGCCCAGCCATTTCATATAGAATTATTTTTCAATTTGCGCTCTATATAGAATTAACTACAATGAGGATATGGTCGGTCACGCGTTAGGTGTTCTATGCAAGCGCAATCTTCAACAACAGACAAAGGGCAGTTTGCCCATGTTGCTAATGCAATTCACAACTTGTTCGAAAAGTGGCAGTTAAACCAAAAGCAGCGTATGCAGCTACTTGGCTTTACATCAACATCCATGCTGCACAGATTTGAGAACGAGCCAGAAAAGGTATCTGTGCGCCCTGATTTGGAAACGCGGATAGGTTTGCTACTAAATATTCATCAAGCCTTGAGGACGCTGTTTAGCAACCCTGACAACGTGTATGGATATCTGTCGATGGTCAATAACAATCCCCCTTTTAACGGTCAAAAACCAATTGAAATTGCCTGTCGCGATTTTATGGGCTTAGTTCGTGTACATGACACCCTCGATGGCATGCGTGGAGGAATGTGGTAGTGCGTTGGCACCGATTGATTAACAGCAAATACCCTACGATTGATATTTTCGACGATATTGCTTCGCCAGAAGCCTTTGACGCGATTTACGCCATGCAAGCGAAGGTGAACCCACGCTTACGGCTACTCAATACAGGGGAAGGTGCGATCAGTACCAGCGAGATACTCATAGGCGCTCAGCAAGTGCACTCAGCCATTGCGCCGTTCGTGCATATACCTGTAACGCCTTCTCGATTTAGTACAGGCGGATTCGGTGTGCTTTACGGTGCAAGTACTGTCCATGCTGGGTTAGATGAAGTGCGCCACCATATTGTGAAGCACCTGTCTCAAGTGAATGGCTTTGCTTTTGAAAACATTCAGCTAAGGGAATATGTGTTTAATTACGCTGCCCCGTTAGAGGATGTGACGGGTGTGCAAGAATATCACCTGCCTGATGACTACAGCGCTCCGCAGGCGTATGGCGCAATAATGTGGGCGGCTACACGCGACAAGGTGATTAAAGGACTGACAAAAAAAGATACGGTCGGTGTAAGATATCGATCGGTACGAAGTGCCAATGCAGAGTGTATTGCACTATTCTCGCCAAAGTTCATTGAAGACATGAAGCAATCGCGTCACTACGATATGAACTTCAACCCTAAAACTAAAATGCTCTCGCCCGAGAATGAAATTAAGGTCGCTTGATGTTACTAATCACGCCACGTACTTTATAAAGAATGTAACAAGCAATGAGAGTAATAAGCAGCTCCGCATTCGTGGATTAGTGCGCTGATGAAGTGCATTGGATATCTGCAATTCACAAATGTTTATCACAAAAGAAAACGGCCTTTTAAAACGGGTTAACCGAATACCCTTTTTGCGCCAAACGCGCATGTGCTGTCATGGCAGATAAATCCATTTTCACCCCATCAATCAATGCACTTTTTTCAACGCCATGGGCTGCGGCAGACTGCCCACACACTATCACTTCAACGCCTTGCTCCATCAAAGCACTTAGCAGTATTTCGTTGCAGAAATGCTATCAACATTTCCAAATCTTATTTCGATAGTAAGGCCTATGCGATCCAAAACCTGGGAAAAACACGTTAAAGATACAACGAGTCGAACTTTGCTTTGTTAAGCATGTCTTCAATAAAGCAGTATTTTACAGTGGGTATATTATGTATAGCAGCACTTCGAAAAATGTGATGAGCAGAATAACGCATCAACTGAGCAAAATTAAAACAACCCTATTAGCGTTAATGTGCGTCGCTATCGTAAGCGCCTGCAGTAGTAATAAGCCTCAGATAAATGTTGATGAAAACCAAAACTTTGCTGACATCAAAACGTTTTACATTCAGCCTCCGTTGAACCCCATTAACGCAACGCTTGCCAACCATCTATCAACGGCTATCACTGAGAACCTCATCGCAAAGGGTCTTAAACCGGCGTCTGAAGAAGACGCCGATATCGCTGTGGGATACGTGCCTTCCACAAGCACGAAAGAAGACGGCACTACGCTAAATTTAGGGTTAGGTACTGGTAGCTATGGCCGCTCTGGCGGTATTTCACTAGGCAGCATTTTCAGCATTCCCGTGGGAGAGCAAACGTCGCTTCAGCAAGGGCTGCAAATTGATATGGTAAAAGACGGAAAGTTTATTTATAGCGCAGCTGGAAGCACTGAACTAGATGGGAAAGACAGTATCAGTATACAAAATAGTCTGAACGAACTTGTTAGTGAGTTACTCAACCCTTACCCAAATACAACGCTAAATACCCAATAGGTTGAGCCGGCCCTTTCGCTATTTTGAGCCTTTTTTTAAGACTTTTAAAATCAAAAATGCGTGGGAATTAAAACACCCCCTTCGTTGAGTTTTGTCAATGAAGGGGGCATTTATTTTAAGCATTTTACCTACAATGTTATCGAGAAGCGGCGGCTAATTAGCTGTGCTTACGCTGCTTTTTTCCACGCTTCCCTTTCATTTCATCAAATTTTTCTAGCTGTTCATCGGTAAGGATATCAGCAACTTTTGCACGAATCTCCGCGCGTTTTAGAAAGCGCGCTTTTACTTGCTGCGCTTTTTCCTCGGCAATGGCATTCACTTTATCCTGATAGTCTGCATCATCTGGATTTAGGCCAGCCAAAAGGTTTCTATTTTTACGCATGCCCTCTTCACGCATTTCCGATTTTTTAGCTCGGCGTTCCGCTTTAAGCTCTTCCTTTAACGTTTGAAATTGTGCTATTTGCTCGTCGGTAAGGGCAAGTACTTTTTCCATTTTATGCAGCGGAAAAACGCTCCCGCCTCTGCGCTCATCAGAATGCTTACCGCCTGCATAGGCAGTCGTTGCGATACATGCACTTAATAAAACACCGGTAATTAATTTTTTCATCTTAATCTTCCTACTTGTTTTGTCATGATAATGCATGACGTTAAAAATAATGTTGTCTCATCAACGAAATGAAGTATGCGTGAATCAATCGATAAGTAGGGTTAAGCTAGTGTAAAGTTCGGTAAAGTTGAAAAAAACACCCAGCGTAAAAGGGTAAGCTTAAATCATGGAAAATGAAAAAATTAACGTATTACTTGTCGACGACGATGTCGACCTTTGTGCGCTGCTAAGCGAATTCTTAGAAGGCGATGGTTTTAGTGTGCATGCTATTCACAGCGGCGAAGAGGCCGTCAACACGCTGCTAAACAGTAATCAGTACGACACCGTAGTGCTAGACATTATGATGCCAGGTATGTCGGGGCTTGATGTGCTTAGAGCCGTTAGAGCTGAAAAGCAAACGCCCATTCTTATGTTAACCGGGCGGGGTGATGATATTGATCGCATTGTCGGCTTAGAAATGGGTGCAGACGATTACTTACCTAAGCCGTGTAACCCAAGAGAACTTGGCGCGCGCATTCGCGCAATAATACGCAGAACACAACAGCTTAAAGCGCCCGCGACTGTGATAACCGAACTACATGGCATCTCACTAGATATTGGCGCGCGAACAGCCTCGGTAAAGGGAAGGCCTATTACTTTGACTGGCGCAGAATTTAACGCACTTTGCTTGTTGATGGAGCGTGCAGGGCAAACCATTTCGAAACAGGAAATGACGCAAGAGGTGCTAAGCCGTCCGCTGGAAGCCTATGACAGAGCCATGGATGTACACATCAGTAGAATTCGACAAAAGCTATCTGCTGTGGGTGTGAATAGTGTGATTAAGTCTATTCGCAAAGTAGGCTATCAGATGTTGACCTCACCTCAGTCACAAAAATAATAAGGTACGTGATATGGCTGCAGGCACTACGTGGAAAAACATAAAAAACGGGCTCGGATTCAAGCGCTTATTTTGGCGTATTTTCCTTACTTTCTGGATTGCTAGCCTCGCGGTAATGGCCACTACAGGCTACGTATTAATAAACGAATATACCTCCACCGAGTACAATCAACGCTTTTTTAACGACGTTACCGCCCAAGCTGAAAGAATTGTGTGGCGTTACGAGCATGAAGTGCTTGTTGACGGCAAGGCCAAAAGAAAGATAAAAGAGTGGATACGGCAGCGAGAAAACCGCGGTGGCCAGCTTATTCCCATGCTAGTTTACAATGCTAAAGGTGAATCTATTTATCATTATAGAATGAATAAGGTGCCCTCTGAGCAGCGTATTGAACAGCATGTTTATGGGCCTTCAAATACTCGCTATACGGTATTGGTTCGCCAACCGCAGGCACCTCGTATGTATAAACAAGTGCTGTACCGTTTTCAATCCATACAATTTGTTTTAATTTTTGTGGCATGTGCCCTTGTCAGTGCCCTACTCAGTTGGACTATCGTTAAACCAATAACGTATTTAGGGGCATTTAGTCGCCGCTACGCCAATGACCAAACCATCGCGCCGTTACCTACCCCTTTGCTTGCTCGCGGTGACGAGCTTGGTGACTTAGCGACAGATATAAACTTTATGGTGGGTAAAACCCATGAAGCGGCGAGCGCCCAGCAAAGGCTTCTTCACGATGTCTCTCACGAATTGCGCGCCCCGCTGGCTCGTTTACAGGCTTCTGCAGCACTGATAGAACAAAATCAACCTGACAATCGCCATGTAAAGCAAATTCATAATGACTGCCATCGTATAGACCAGCTCATCCAACAGATATTAAATTTTTCAACATTGGAAAACGCCCAACCCGAGGAACAAGTTTGCGATATAGCAGCCTTGTGTGAGCGGATTTTGGATGACATGGCAATAAACTATCCTGGCATTCCAACGGTTTTGACACCGCCGAAAGGCACGCAAAAACAACGATTGATTCGCTGTTACCCCGAAGCTATCCATCAAGCGCTGGATAATATTATTGGCAACGCCTGTAAGTACTCAGATAAAAGGCAGCCTGTGAGTGTGGCTATTGAGTCGACTAGCGCAGCTATGCTCATTAAGGTTACGGATAAAGGCCCCGGCGTTGATGAAAAGGAAATCGAGAAGTTGATGCAACCTTTTTACCGGGCAGGAAACCAAATGCATACTGAAGGCTTTGGTTTGGGACTTAGCATTGCGTTAAAAGCGATTAAAAAACATGGCGGTAGCCTAACTATGCAAAGCCCTAGTGAAGGCGGTTTGTGCGTAGAGGTGTCGCTACCTAGGCATGGTAAAAAAACGGCTAAAAGCCGATAAACTTTCACTCTGTGAAGACGAAATGTAAGGAAGTCGACGTAAAATAACGCTATGCTTGACGTAATGATGAAGTGCAGATTTAAATAATGGCAGCGCAACAGCCGCTTTCCGTTCAGCAAAACCTCACTATTCGCTTGTTGCGGGTACTGAGATACAACAAAGCGCGTATTGAGCGTGCCCTTACACTCATGCCTGAAAAGCACAGACCTCTTTTTCACGTGCTTCCTTTTCTGGTGCACGTCAATCACGAGTCGCTTCCCGGCTTTGTCGCGCCCCTCTCAACGGGCGAAAGTGTACCTTTTGGGATCAGTAATTATTCCTTTAGGACTGATATAGAAAAAGCCCTTTTACGATGCTTCCCTTCAGAAAGCCATTTGTTTGCAGACATAAAGCAGATATGGCCGCGACAACGCGCCGTCGATGCTTTGGTACTTATGGGCAGTGTAGGCACTATCGCTCAAACCGATGATTCCGATTTTGATTTCTGGGTATGCATAGACGGAAAACAATTCACTTCCACCGCACTTTCGCTATTGCAACAAAAGCTTACCGCTATAGAAAAGTGGGCCGACCAAACCTTTGGTATAGAAGTGCATTTCTTTTTGTCTGAAATAGACAAAGTAAAACAAAACGACTTTGGCGTTGCCGAAGGAGAAAGTGCGGGTTCCGCCCAAGCGTTATTTCTCAAAGCCGAGTTTTATAACACCAATATCGTGGTGGCAGGTAAAGCCCCCTTTTGGTGGCTAACCCCAGAAAAAACATCAGAAAAACAGTATCAAGCCATATACAACAGCCTTGAAAAAGGTGGTTCACCAGATCTAGATTGGTTTATGGATTTAGGCCATTTAGAAAAGTTAGATGCCAGCGAGCTTTTTGGGGCAGCTATCTGGCAGTTAGGAAAAGCGATGGACTCGCCGTTTAAGTCGGTGCTAAAAATGGCAAAGTTAGAGGTTTACCTTGCTAATATCGCCGAGGGACAACCACTGTGCAACCTGCTTAAAAAGCATGTACACCGAGGCGCTGAAGCACCGGGGCATGTGGCAGACATCGACCCCTACTCGCTTATGTTTGATGAGCTAATTACCCACTACAGTGAGCATGGGCAAGCCGAAGACATTGCCGTACTAAGAGAGTGTTTGTATTTGAAATGCGGCTGTGCCCTTAGTCAACCGCTGATGGAAGATGAGAAACCCAACTTCAAACGCAGAATTATGGCGTCTTATGCCAGACAATGGGGATGGAATCGAAAGCAGCTTAGTCATTTTGATAATCAGCAAGAATGGAATTTCAGCGAGCGAGTGCAATTAAGTCGTCGCATTCATCGTTTCTTATTGAAATGCTACCGTCGTATTTCCAAAGAGCTTAGTCACCACCAGCAAGTCATGGATGAAAAAGACATGACGGTATTGGGCAGACGTTTAAGCACGTACTATGCGAAAAAAGCCGATAAAATTGAATTCCTTCGCCGTGCGTTTGACGAAAGCCTTTATTGTGAAAAGGTCACTATTGCCATGCGCCAGCTCAAAAACGGTGAGGAAGTATGGTCGGCCTATGCAGGAGATTTATTGAGTAAGTCGGGTATCATCGACGAGTCGCAAAAAATTACGCAGGCATCAAGCGCTATCGCACTCATGGTGTGGTGTGTATCAAGCAAAATCATCGATACACACAGTAAAGTTTACCTCGACTACAACTACGGCGAAGTCAGCGAACTTGATTTAAACGACTTACTTAAGCACTTATGCAAGTATTTTCCACCGGTAAAGGTTTCAGCACTTCCGCGAAATAACCTGCTCGCTCCAGAACGGATCACCGCCTGCTTTGCAATTGTAAACTTTCCTACACTACGGCAAAAAGCCACAGTAGAGGACGTATCTGTTATCTACAGCACGTCTTGGGGCGAAACATTTCTAAAAAGCGGCAGTGAAGTACTTGATACACTATGGTACGACTTGCAAGAAGTCTCGCCAGCCCCACCTTGCTACGTTATGGTGCCAAGAGGTAATCAACAGGCTCGTATTTTAGGTGAATTTTTAGAGGCCCATGAACTTAACTTCACCGTTTTATACTAGCTCTCTCCCACTTTCTGTATATCCCGTCTAAAAAATACGCAATAAAACTTGCACTTTAGAATTACAAGTATAATCTAAAGTCATAGACTACAAATGTAATCCATTAATTAGACATTATTATTATGAATAAATCGACGGACAAACCTGAAATTTCTAATGCGGAATTTGAAGTACTCGACGTGTTATGGGAAGACCATCCTGCCACATCGAATGAAGTTATCGCACGCCTTAACAATAAAAAAAGCTGGCATGAAAAAACCGTAAAAACACTGTTAGGAAGGCTGGTTAAAAAAGAGGTACTGGGGTTTGAAAAGCAACACCGCCAATATCTATACCACCCCTTAATAGCGCGAGAAGATTACACGAAGAAAGAAACCACAAGCTTCGTTAGTCGACTTTTCAAAGGAAAAATAGCCCCAATGGTAGCGGGCTTCGCCAACCAAAACTCACTTTCACAGCAAGATGTGGACGAGCTCAAGGCCCTAATAAAAAAGTGGGAACAGAACAATGATTGATTGGATTATTGCTCAACAGGGCATGCTTTCTGTAACACTTACACTGCTTATAATTACAGAGCATTTTTTACACAGAAGCTCGGCGCATCACTTACGTATAAATTATGGATATTGGTCCCCGTTTGCTTGCTGCTTAACAACATCCCTATGTCGATAGTAGCAATTCCATCGAATGACTTCAGCCGATATGTGGTAGGGATCACCCCTACTTTGACCACTCGCGACGCCGCGCCTTTGTTCATAACCTGGGGGATAGGGGTATGCGTTATTACGGCCTATATTTTGGTGCACCACCTAACGACATGGGCGTCTATTGGCAAACGTCGTGCTGTACACACTAACGCGTATTATTCTAGTAAAGCCACCACGCCTATGCTTTTCGGCTTTATCGCGCCCAATTAGCGATACGCCCTAGGATATAAAAGGTACAAAAGAGGTGAGTAGCAATAGGTAACGTTAGCTAAAACAGCCACTTTTATGCCGTGTTACAAAGTAGAATACTAAAAGGAGCAATCGCTCCTTTTAGTGTTTTGTCTAATTGACTTATCCACTCGGCCCACATCATTTCTTTTCGCGAAAATGTAAAGCGCCTTTACATTTTCTCTACAGTATTTGCGGTACTACTGCGTTAGAATGTAAGTATTTACATACGCTCTAGCTATTAATTAATGGAATGCCTGAATAGCCTTGATTCAAATTTTTTCGAGGTGAATTTACATTTCGCTATTCCCGCAGCCTCAAAAAGGATATTCAATATGAAACGCTTTATTTTAGCCCCTGCTCTGCTTACATTGACTTGCTTTACCCATTCAGCCCACGCCAATATCAGTGAGCTAAAGGGCCTTCTAGGCGATAAAAAAGCTGATACAACTGTTACCACCAGCAGCCTTACACAAATGGCAACAAGTGCGGCATCTAACATCGACTTAGCCAGCTTAGTCAGCGCTGTTTCTGGTAATCTGAATGTATCTAACGAGCAATCGCAGGGCGGCATTGCGTCGGTAATGAACTACGTACAAAGCAACTTATCTAACGGTGAATACTCGCAGCTAGCGAAAAACATCCCTGGCTTAGACGGCTTGCTTGATGACGTACCCGCGCTGTCTGACAGTTCGGCGCCAAACTCAAGCTCTTCGCTATCTGGGTTACTAAACAAAGCCTCGGAGTATAGCTCTACCGTTAAGTCGGTCAATGACTTAAAACAGCAGTTTGAAGCCCTTGGTTTATCAACTGATATGATTGCGAGCTTTGTTTCAATAATAAGTACTTACCTAAATGTAAACGCCGATAGTGAAACCCAAGCCTTATTTAAGTCTGGCCTAGATAATTTGCTAACGGCTCTGTAATCTAACCATTCTTGTTTTGCAGATGAGGCTTTTCTCCGTTGTTGAGACTAGCCTTTGCCTCTCTTATTAACCCAATAAAGCAATATAAACGCCTATGCAAAATGCAATATCTCGGTTTGCTGCTAAGCCTAAATGGTTTCGAGTGTCTACTTACCTTGTGCTTGTTTACTTCACTTACGCGCTGCTGTTAGGCGTTCTAGCCCCTGCTATATTGAAAACCAAACTTCCCCAAATAGTTGAGGAACAAACAGGGAGAAAAGCCAGCGTAGCAGATATTGCTATTAACCCGTTTTTACTAAAAGTAGACGTTCGTAACTTCACTATTTACGCCTCAGCTCACAGTGGGGTTCTCTCTGAAAGCCAGATTGAGAAAGAAACTACCAATACACAGCCCGATAGCCGTTTTTTCAGCGTGGGGCATATGTCATTAGACGTAGGTTTTTGGCATTCAGTATTTACGCTAACGCCAGCAGTTGAGAAGCTCTCCATTGATGCGCCATTTGTTACTGTTGCTCGCCTCAATAACACCAATACTACCCAAACATTCAACTTTTCCGATATCCTCGAGCACGTAGCACAACAGACACCTGAAACCGACGGCGCGCCATCCGAAAGCGAAAATGGCCAAATTCCGCATATCACATTAGGTGAATTTTCACTGACTCATGGCCACGTGATTATCGAAGATAGGGTAACGGACACCCTACTTAATTACCCAGAACTTGAAGTTGCATTGCAAGATTTAGACACCCATGCGGTACTTAAAGACACAGCTCAATCTACGTCTTTGCAAAGCGCGAATGATGCAGCCTCGAAAGGGTCGACATCTGCTTTTAATCAGTATCAATTTACATTGGTAACGGCCGAAAAAGGTAAAATATCCATTGATGGCGAATTTCAGTTATCTCCCTTAAAATTGACCACCTCAGTGGATATCGATGATATTGCCCTTGTACCGCTCTGGTCCCTCGGTAAACACCTAATAGCTGCTAATTTAGCCGATGGCACGGTGAGCGTTAGCCTACATGCTGAAATTTTTGAAGAAAAAGACGCTTTCCAGTTTCTACTGCAACATGGCGAATTCGAAATTAATAACCTGCTGTTTAAGCGCTCCCCTATTAGTAACAGCAAAGGTGGCAAAGACATTCTTTCCATACCTTCTTTTGCCGTTCATAACATCAATGTAGATGCGCTGCAGCAACAGGTAAATATTGAACGCGTGTCGCTTGATGCACCGCATATTTCAGCGGTATACGATAAGTCAGGCATTGATTTACAACGGTTATTTACACCGAAAAACGTACCAGGTGTAAACGCCAACACGAATACCGCAGCAGATAATTCATCGCTTACCGCTAGCCAGCCCGCAAGCCTATCGGCAAAGGAAGACAGTGGTGTTCAAACAGCCGATGAGCCATTAGCGCAAGCGGCAAAAAGCGCACCCAGCGCTGAAGTAGATGCTGAAAGCACGGCTCAAAATACAAGCGAGCGAAATGAGTGGCAGGTAGTACTACAGCAGTTTGTATTTAACGGTGGCACCCTGGATATTGAAGAACGCGGTGTAAGTGCCGGTACGTTTCTTAGAGTCAGTAATATCAATATTGAAACCGGAAGCATTACGACAGACTTTACGGCGCCCATTTCCTATAGCACGAATTTTCAGGTTTCTGCTGATCCCGAGCGTTTCAGCTCAGTCCCACAGGGCGCGTTTTCAAGCGCTGGCAGTGTAACGATCGCCAAGCAAGTTATAAAGGGCAGCGCAGCCCTTGACGCGCTAGTACTTAGTCAGTTTCAGCAATACGTCTCGCCGTACGCCAAAGTCACGCTAGAAAGTGGCGCTGTTAATCTCGACGTAACGTTTGAAGGCTCTGCCGCTGGCGACCTTAATGTAAATGCGAGCACACGGGTGGAAGGTTTAAGCATACTCGACACCGCTCAAACGCCCTTATTGCAATGGGAAGCACTGAGCGTAGAAGATATAAAGCTTGACCGTAACGCCAATCAATTGCGCGTAGAGACAGTTCATCTTACAGCCCCTTTTGCTAGATTAATCATTGATGAAGCGAAGCAGGCCAACATAAGTAAACTTTTTGCTGCAAGTGAACAGGACGTTGTTAAGAATGAAAGCACTAATAGGGAAGGAAACGATAATTTAGCGGCTCAAGACGCTGCAAATAGTAATGGTGAAGCAAAAAGTAAAAGTGCGACATCGTCGACAAGCGAAGCCGCTTCCTCTGAATTAGCTATTGCAGTTGGCGGTGTTTCTATCGAAAACGGTAGGGCGTATTTTGCCGATCACTCATTAACCCCTAAATTTGCGTCGGCAATAGAAAGCCTAAACGGTAAAATATCGGGCATAGATTCTCGCTCGAACGACCCCGCCAGCGTTGATATTACCGGTAAAATAGACAACTATGCGCCAGTGAAACTTGCTGGCACAATTCACCCGTTGAAGCAGGATTTGGACCTTGACCTGAATTTTTCAGTAAAAGGGGCTGAACTCACATCGGTTAATCCCTACTCTGGTACCTACATGGGCTACTACATTGACAAGGGGCTATTATCGTTAGCAGTGCAATACAAGCTCAACGGTGACCAGCTAGATGGCCAAAATCATGTGATTATCGACCAGCTTACATTGGGGAAAAAGTCTAATTCAGATCAAGCATTAAGTCTGCCATTAGGCCTTGCTATCGCGCTGTTAGAAGACAGAAACGGCGTTATCGATTTAGGTTTGGATGTTTCAGGGGATGTAGACAGCCCAGACTTTAGCTTTGGTTCTATCATACTAAACGCAATTGGCAATATTATTACTAAAGCGGTAACCGCCCCCTTCTCACTACTTGCTAACCTTGTGGGTAGCGATGATGAATTAGACAGTGCGGAGTTTGCGTTTGGCGCCTCAACCCTTTCTCCAGCAGTGAAAGAAAAACTTGATACCCTTGCTAAAGCGCTTAACAAGCGCCCTGGCCTGCGCGTAAACATTGAAGGTACGGTCAATGCCGTATCTGATGCAAGCGCGCTGGCACAACGCCAGTTAAACAATACACTGTTGATAAGAAGCGGGCTCGTTGATCCATCCAGCACTTCGAGCACTGCAGATATGCCCGCGAACGGTGCTGTTAATAGTTCGCAGGCTAGCCTCATAACCGGCAGCAGCATTCCGCTGGATGGCCCATTAGCCGACGCGCTATTAGCTTATTATGTCGACGTTTTTACGCCAGACCTTAACCAAGAGTACACCAACATGGTGGTACAACTATACCCAGAATTGGCAAGCGAAAGCCAAGAGCCAAGTCAGGTAAGCACTAAAGATAATCAAAGTGTAATCAAAGGAGATGACGTAAAACGCGCGTTAAGCATCGCGCGTTACAACAAACTACGCAATAGCATCGATATCCCAGAAAGTGAACTTATTCTGCTGGCCGATGCGCGCAGTAAAGCGGTAAAAAGTTACTTGGCCAACGACGCTGAAATTGAAGCGAATCGCTTGTTCTTGCTTAATACTCAGCACGACTTACATACTGAATTTAGCGGTGTGGAGTTATCCTTAGAGGCAAAGTAGCCATCGCGTCATTACCACTTTCGTGTAAGGTGTAAACCATTACCATCGATAAAACAAAACAGGCAGCATATTACTATGCTGCCTGTTTTCGTTGTGTTTGATAGTTTTTTAACAGAAGTTTAGCCAGCCCTGAATGCGCGCTAAACGTTTCTGTATTTATCTGTCCGGCTTTTATTTCTTCAAATGCGGCGCACACGTTTGTGCCACTTTTGATGCATCAAATATTTCAATCCAGTAGCCGTCGGGATCTTTAATAAAGGCAATACCTTTCATAGACCCCTCGTTGAGCCCTTTTTGAAAAGGCACGTCGAGCGCTTCGAAGCGGGCGCACGCTGCGTCGGCATCAGGTACGTGAAAACCAATGTGCCCAAAGCCTTTTGGCTCAGAATTGCCGTTGTGGTAGCTAACTGTTTCTGGCGTATCGCCCCAGTTATGGGTTAATTCCAGCATTGCCGGGCGGCCAAATGTTTGTTGCGTGCGCTTTTCAACGTCATCAGAAATATCAGAAAAGTCATCACCTGCCGCAAGAAAATACAAGCTGAACTTCATTTCCTCAAAATCTAGGCGCTTGATAAGCGTCATGCCCATAACTCGTGTGTAAAAGTCTAGCGAGCGTTTAGGGTCAGCTATACGCAGCATAGTTTGATTAAACACGAACCCTTGGGTAGCGGTGTCTATCTCTTCACACAAACCATCCGCTTGTTCAAAATGGCGACTCATATTCTCTCCTTTACTTAAGTTCAATTTACTCACTTTTACGCTTGATGTTTTTCACAAAATCCACCACTTTTGTCACGTACTCATCGGTGTCAAAAATGGGTTTACTATGCCGTTTCCCCTTTACTAAATGAAGACCGCCTAACACAGCACTTCGTTCACCGCTTTTTAGAGGGCAGCGTTCCCCATACAGAGGTATTTGCTTGTTTGCTGCTTTCTCGTACTGCGTTGGTATGACGGCTATTCAACTCGCCTTTCTCAGTTTTTGGCGAATGGGTTGTTCCCTTCTTCTTAGCAGGTTTTATCTCATTCGGTTTACCGCTAGATGGCTTTCTATCATCTGGCTTTGCGTTTCGGTGCGAGACGGTTGAATCTGGGCGATGTTTCTTCACCATGCCTTGAAGGAGGTTTCTTACAACCTGATCGCCAGCAGGTTTAAAGTTACGATGGTCAGGCTTTCTAAAAAATGCAGATAACTCACTTTTGCTTATTCTAAAGTCAGCGAGTTGTAGTGCGTGAATCATATCTTCGTCTTTGTAGCTCATCGCAATACGAATTTTACGCATGACTTCGTTGTTGCTTAACCGTTCTTTTGGCCCCAAGACTTTCGGCTCCTGCCCTTCTTGGCGACCGCGATTCTTAATAATTAAACCGTCTAAGAACAGCCCAATAATTTTGTCGCGACACGGCAAGTAGCCTTCTTCACCTTCTCGCTTCATAACGGCATGCAAATAGTCTATTTCCATGTCGTAGTTAGCTAATTTGAAAATACTGATAGCGGCGGTATCGTTGATGGCAAGTGCATAACGAAGGCGACGTAAAACATCGTTGTGAATCATGTAAGTAGGCCTGAAATATGAAGTGGCGCTTAAAAGCGTAGAGCAAAATACTCAATTTCACTATTTTACACCACTTACACGCTAGCATCTATTAGCGCGCAAGCGGGTTTCAGAAGACTTAATTTTCACAGCCTAAACCGAAACCACTTTCCCCCCGTAGTGATGATAAATCTCTTGTTAAGCTCATTTCAAAGGAGTACCGAAATTGAGCTCAATGGTAGAAGGACATATCCATGGCTACACTCAGACTTAACGGGAAAGACGTTTCTCTTCCCGAAGACCCCAGAACTACGCTTCTTGATTTTCTTCATCAACACCTATCACTTTTTGGCACCAAGAAAGGCTGCGATCACGGCCAGTGTGGAGCCTGCACAGTTATCGTTGACGGCGAGCGGGTAAACGCCTGCTTAGTCTTCGCTTTCCAGCTTGAAGATTGCGAGGTAACCACCATTGAAGGCATTGCAAATGACGACGCGCTTCATCCTCTTCAACAGGCATTTATTGAACGCGACGCTTTTCAATGCGGCTACTGTACATCTGGGCAGCTTTGTTCGGGCGTATCATTACTCAATGAGCTAAAAAGTGGTGACCCTAGCGCGGTCACCTACAGCAACCGCGCCTCACTCAAAGAAGACATTAGTGAGCGCATGAGCGGTAACTTATGCCGCTGTGGCGCCTACCCCAATATCGTAGATGCAATCACTGATGTGATTGCTTTGGAGCGTCAATAATGCAGCCTTTTGACCTACACCATTATGACCACTCTACGCCACTGAACTCGCTTCCACTTACTGACACGACGCGTTTTTTAGCCGGTGGGACCAATCTCATCGACTTAATGAAGCTTCAGGTTGAGACACCCAACACGCTAATTAGCCTAGCGAAATGGAAAGAAGCAAACGCCATTACGCAAGATGAAGCGCACTATCATATTGGTGCTATGGTAAGTAATTCTGCACTGGCAAAATTTTCCCACGACGAGCCTTCATTGTCTTTGCTAGCCCAAGCGCTTTTAAGTGGCGCAACCGTTCAACTTCGAAACCGTGCCACCACCGCAGGCAACTTGCTTCAACGTACGCGCTGTTATTACTTCTACGACACCACTAAAGCGTGTAACAAAAGAGAGCCGGGGTCTGGGTGCAGCGCACTTAATAGTATGAACCGTATTCACGCTATTTTTGGTACAAGCGAGCACTGCATCGCAACACACCCTTCAGATATGGCGGTTGCGATGATAGCCCTTGATGCCAAAGTGAACGTAAAAAATGCAAATAATGATACCCGTCAAATAGCGTTACGTGAGTTTTACCGAGAGCCTGGCGACACCCCGCAGATAGAAACCGTGTTAGCGAACGATGAGTTAATTACTCATATCTCTATTCCAAAGTCTCGCCACGGCACCCAGTATTATCATAAGGTGCGCGACCGCTCTTCCTATGCATTTGCGCTGGTGTCAGTGGCTGCGGGCTTAACCTTGAAAGAAGGGCGTGTTGACACACTTTCTCTTGCCTTTGGCGGCGTAGGTACTAAGCCATGGTACCCACAAAGCGCCATTCGTGTACTCGAAGGCGCAGAGCTTTCTCAAGAAGTTATTGCGCAAGCCGCAGAAGCAGAGCTGTCTCATGCGAAAGTTTACGGCAGCAATAACTTTAAAACCACGTTACTACGCAATACCTTGGTACGCGTACTAACTTCAATAGCAGCTCATCAGGAGAAACACCCAAAACACGAAGGAGCGTTATATGACCACGCATAATCAACCTGTTATCGGTAAAGCTGTTAATCGCGTAGATGGGCCTTTGAAGGTCACCGGCAGAGCTCGTTATGCGGCTGAACACATGAGTGAGCGTAATCCGTTGATAGGCTGGCCTGTGTCAAGTGATACCGCGGTAGGGGAAATAACGAATATCGATACCACTGAAGCCGAACGTGCAGACGGTGTGAGTGCGGTAATTACCTATAAAAATGCAGGGCCGCTTAAGCCTTTCAGTAAGCCCGCCGACGAAAGCCGGTTTACGCAAAGTCGAGCGGTGCTACACGAGCCACACATCCGACATTTTGGTGCTCCTGTGGCACTGGTTATTGCCAATACGCTAGAACAAGCGCGCTATGCAGCGAGCTTAGTCACATTTACCGTTAAAGGGAACGCCCCCGATTTACTGACATCGTTTGATGATGCACAACAAAAGCCAGCGTCTCTTGATGGCGGTTTTGAGCCCGATGTTACCAGCGGTGACAAGCCCCACGATGATGATATTCGCAGTGAAATAGAGAGTGTTTACACCACGCCCTCGCAAATCTCCGCAGCCATGGAGCCTCATGCCACGGTCGCCGATTTTAAAGATGGGAAATTAGAAGTTTATTGCAGTGTGCAAATTATCGCGTCAGCCGTAGAAGCGTTAGCCATTACTCTAGAAATGGCGCCGGAGGATATCGTGGTGCAAAGCCCTTATGTGGGGGGCGGCTTTGGCTCAAAACTAGGTTTACACTACGATGCCATACTGGCGTGTATTGGTGCTCGACACGTGAAACAGCCCGTTAAAGTTGCGTTGAGTAGACGCCAGGTATTTTACAATACCCCTCATCGAGGCCATAGCATCCAGCATATTTCGCTGTCTTCAAACGCAAACCGTGAGCTTACCAATATCACTCACAAAAGCGCTATGCCGAAAGCGAAAGGGTATGAATTTGCTGAAGCAACAGGCGCAGGCGCGCGGGTGACTTACAAATCGCAATACATCGAAAGCACACATAGAGTAAAGGATGTTGACTTACCGCTTATCGATTCAACCCGCTCTCCTGGCGATGCCATAGGCTCGCTTGCGTTTGAATCCGCTATCGATGAGTTAGCCCATAAAGCAAATATTGACCCCCTTACTTTTCGTATAAAGAACTTACCCGTTGTGCACCCAATGAAAGGCAGCCCCTTTACTACACATAATTTAGGGGAATGCCTACGCCAAGGCGCGGAAAAATTTGGTTGGCAGCATAAACCCTCACCGTCTGAAGGCAAAGTCATTGGGCACGGCGTAGCAAGTGCTATGCGAATGAACGTGCTAGTAGAAAGCTCTGCCGACGTTGAAATTAACGCCGAAGGGCAAGTGATCGTTCGCTCAGACATGACTGACATTGGTACCGGCACCTACACCATTTTGGCTCAAATCGCTGCAGAAATGCTCTCTACACCGGTGGAAAACATTATTGTAAAGTTAGGAGACAGCCGCTTTCCTGCATCTTGTGGCTCGGGCGGTTCATTTGGCGCGGCCAGCACAGGCTCTGCGGTGAAAAAAGCCTGTGAAGCGCTAACGCAAAAAATTATGGCGACTTTACCGGGCGAATATAAAAACGCGCGGCTGCGCATGGAACAAGGCGAATTTATTGTTACTAATGCGCCAGATAATAGTACAGCTTCTTCAGCTAAATCGGCCTTGCTGTTGGATGTTGTTGATAAAAGCGCCTTCCCTCTCTCTGCAACAGGAAGCGTTTCGCAAGACGACACTAGCGAGAAAGAGCAGTACTCATGCGGCGCACATTTCGCAGAGGTAGAAGTAGACACACTTACCGGTGAAGTGCGCTTGCTTAGACAGTACGGCATGTTCAGCGCGGGACAAATCTTGAATCTTAAAACCGCGTCTTCTCAAATTAAAGGAGGAATGGTGTGGGGCGCAGGCTATTCACTGACTGAAGGTATTCACCACCACACCGATTCGGCAAGTTTCGTTAATCCAGACTTTGGCGAATACCATATTGCCGTGAACCGCGACATTGCAGAAGTCAACTTAGACTTTCTTGAAGAGCCTGACTATGCCGCGTCCCCCGTTGGGGCTAAAGGTATCGGAGAGCTTGGCATAACCGGTGCAGGCGCCGCCATTGCCAATGCAATCTATGATGCCTGCAAAGTGCGAGTTAGGGACTTCCCTATAACCATGGATAAGGTGATGCTGGGCATCAGCGACCCTCAACAGTAATGATAAATAGAGGCGGCTTTCTAAAGGCCGTCTCTTCGCTCATCATTACCAAACCGACCAATCTCGTAAACGGCGCGTTAGGGTGTTTTTACTGCACCCGCCGAATACCGTATAGTATCGAGTGTTTTTACCTATTCGTTTTAAGTGTTGTTTAATGTCGGTTACCCTTCGTAAATACAGTCGAAGTATTCATTTATGGCTGTCGCTTGTTATTTTTATTCCGGTGATCATCGTTATCGCCAGCGGCCTATTGCTGCAAGTAAAAAAAGAGTTCGACTGGATCCAACCACCCACACAAAAGGCACAAAATAGCGCGCCAACCCTAGCATTCGATGACGTATTAGCAACAGTTAAACAAGTCCCCCAAACAAACTTGAAGACATGGGAGGATATTGACCGTTTAGACGTACGCCCTGGCAAAGGCATTATCAAGGTAAGAGGAAAGAACCACTGGGAAGTGCAGTTAAACGCGCAAACGGGGGAAGTGCTTCAAGTGGCCTATCGCCGGACAGATACCATAGAAGCTATTCACGACGGCAGCTGGTTTTTTGAAGGCGCTAAGCTTTGGTTTTTTCTACCCGCGGCCATTTTACTGTTTGTACTCTGGGTAACCGGGTTGGTTATGCTGATAACAACGTTGAAAAGCAAATACCGAAAGCAAAAATATCAGCAAAAAAATCGCCAACGACGTTAGTCGTTAAAGCAAATAGGTTAATGCAAGCTGTATGCTTTTACCTTGGGCAAAAGGGGCTTTATCATCGGTACTGGTATAGTACAGCTGATCGGTTAAATTTTCCCAACTGGCCTGTAACACAATACGCTCGTTCATACGCCAGCTACCGCCCACATTCAACGTAATAACGTCATCAAGGGGTCGCTCTCCCTCTGCGACATCTGATTTACTAGCGCGATAAACCACCGTGGTAAAAAAGCGCGCACTGCCCAATGTCATACCAACATTAAACCGATGATTATCGGCAGGTATATCAGCAATAGCATTACCTAACTCATCGCGCCCATTTACCCATGCGCCACTTAATGTCGCATCAATGTTGTTAACTTTCGACTGCCAACTAAGCTGATAGCTTAGCCCTTTAATGGTGGCACTATCCAAATTCGCATATTGTAAAACGTCGTCAGCTATCGCTTGCCTTTCTATGTAATTATCAATTTGCTGATAAAATACGTCGATAGCGCCCTGCAGCTGTTCGCTGTTGTAAGCAAAAGTAGCTTGTGAGTTTAGGGCGCTCTCGGTTTGCAGCTTTGTACTGCCTATTACTGTGCCACGGGGCGTTTCCCCCGCGAAAAAGCGCTCGGTTAATGACGGGTTTCTAAATGCGCTAGATACATACAAGCTTGTTGCCCAACGCTTTGCTAATTGATAGTTTACTCCGATATAACCGCTTAAATTTGTGGCGGTGACGTTTTCATTGGTACCGGTATTATCAGATTGTCGCTGCCAATCCACCCGCGCACCTAGCGCCAATGCGGTGCTATTCCATTGACGTGAGGCATCTACAATACCGGCAGCATTTATTTCATTTGCATTCAGTGTACTTACTTCATAAGCAAGTGCAGGCGCCCTTTCCTCTAAAAGGGCAATAGAATCAGGCCCATGGCCCTGTTCAACCGGGATAGCGGTTAAGCTAAATTCTTTTTCGTCTGCTTCTACGCCTTCGCGCCCTGACACCTGTAACTGCCAGTTAAACCACCAATCTTGCCAATTGCCCTTGGTCTTAATATCAAAGCCATAATCAAGCGCCTTGTTTTCGCTATCGTTAATACGGCTTTGCGGGCGCAACACCGACGTCTCTAAATAAGACTGATGCCACCAGATGCTTCCTGTGTAGTTATCCGCTCCAACCGTCAACTTGCCTAGCCAGTGCGTGTTATCTGGATAAGTAGAAATTCGATTTAAAGGGTAATCGCTGCTCGATTTACCAATATTATTGTTGTCAGAATAGAGGGTCCACGCTTCTTTTATAAACCCGCTTTCAGGGCGATGTCGCAAGAAAAGCCCGGCCTGTTCAAATTGATCAAATAACAGAGCGCCGTTAGCATCTTCTCCCTTATTAGCATTGCGATAGGCTATATTCCAATCTGTATTCCCGACACTGTCTTTGTAGCTAAGGGTTTTCATTTGCTGGTTGCTACTGTACCCCACATTAAGATAAGGGTTCTCGGTGGCATCTAGCTGCAAATTAACCGCGCCTCCTAGTGCACCTGACCCCAAATACGTAGAAGCTGCGCCAGGCAATACAGAAACCGACGTTATAAATTCAGGTGGAACAAAGCCAATGCTAGAACCTGCTCGCCTATCGCTGACAATAGGCACACCATCAAGCAGCGTTTGAATACGCCAACGAGAGTACCCCCTAATACTAATACTTTGTATCTGACCGCCCTGCCCGTTGAGGGATACGGAAGGCGCTTGCAACAAAAGTTCGTTGGTGTGTAGCGGCGTCACCAGGTGACTTTTATCAAATTGATACTGAGGAAATATACGGGATAGGGATTCATCGTAATAAGGCCGCGTTGCGGTTACGGTGTAACGCTCTAACTGACTGATATCTGCATGTTGCGCGAAGCTTAAAGGCGAAACAAAAGAAAAGAATAAACCCGCACATAGCCCTGAAAACGTCACGGTGTTTTTAGCGTTTTTACCTCGTGTAGAGATAAAGTAGAAACACAGAAAAAGAAAAAAAGGCGAGGAATAAGAAGACAAAAGCACACTCATTAAACTGACAAGTTAGGGATAAAACTAAGACTTAAAATTAAAATGTAAAAGCCAGGGCACGACAATTTCATTACCGCCGCGCCTTTCGCTGGCTTATAAAAAGGTAAGATGACATTGCGCATGAGGTAACCCCATGCGCTTTGCCCGTTTCGCTATTTATTAATAACAGGTAGACCAGAAGTCCACGGACCGCCAGCTTCAACTACGGCTTGTTGGAGTGCAGGCACGGCAGTGCTTTGCAATGTGCCAATACGCGCAACCGCACTGTCTAAGCTATCGTTTGCGTAACCCAGCTGATCTTTATGCTGCGCTGTAGGACCGTAGGAAGAGCCTAGTGCCGAACGAGCATATCGTAAACGGCTCATGATATTAGCGGGCTTTATACCCATTCTATCGCGAGACTTAAGGCCGTAGAATTGTCTGTTTACGGCATGTATCTCTTCTTGAATTGCAGCAAACTGCGCCTCAAGCTTTGCAATATCGCTTGGGGTACGATCAATGGCTGTGCGCAGCAACGCCATTGTATCTTTCAGATGTTTTAGCACTGTTGTGGCTGAAATCGCACGTTTTTGTGCATCACTAACCGCACTTCCATAGACTTCCATTTCTTGTGGTGTTGCACCTTCAAGTGCACCTTCAACAATAGCAGCCAATTCGAATGAAACCGGCTCAGAAAGCGGCGTTACCTCAGTACCCACGCGTTTAAACAAGGTAGCGGTATAGCTGCCTGGCAGTGCCATCAGACCATTATTTTTACTGTCTTTTTCCGTTAACGGGTTAGTAGATGCATACTTCATATCCCACGTTAGGCGATGTAGCCCTTTTTTGGTCTTGCCATCAACGCGTTTAATAATGTCGCCTTCGCTATCACGCACTTCAATATAAACCGCAGGTTCCGCTTCTTGATTTTCCGCTTCAACCGCTTCCCAACTCGGGTATTTAGGGTACTTTTTATCTTCTACTGCTTTTTTATCTGCTTCTTGGCGCTTTTCTTTGGCTGTTAGCAAACTGTCTTTAAGGTAATAGGTGAAGGTTGCACCATGCTCTGGGTTCTTCGCTACAAAGCGATCGTCGCCGTCAGAGTCGGTGTGATTATCATCTAGCTGGAACCATTTTACTGGGCGGCTTGGCCCGAACAAAATCGCGTCTTGCTGCATCGACTTTTCGGTTAATGAACGAAGCGGTGCGTAGTCATCAAGAATGTAGATCCCGCGACCGAAGGTACCAGCAACCAGGTCATTTTCACGACGCTGAATTTTTACGTCTCGTGTTGAAATTGTTGGCATACCGCCATCAAGCTCAACCCATTTCTTGCCGCCATTCACCGAGAAGAACACGCCAAATTCGGTGCCAATAAATAACAGATCTTTGTTTACGTGGTCTTGCACAATGCGCCAAACCAAATGCTTTTCAGGCAAGTCTTCAGCAAGCGATGTCCAACTTTTACCAAGGTTTGTCGACTTAATCAGGTACGGCTTGTAGTCACCATATTTATGATTATCTAATGCGACGTAAACCGTATTAGGGTCGTATAAATCGGCGCGGATATCATTGACGTACGAGTTCGCAGGAATCCCTCGAATATCGTCTAACTCAATCTTTTTCCAAGATTTACCGCCGTTAGTGGTCACTTGAATAATGCCGTCGTCAGTCCCTGCCCACAATATATTTTCATCTACCGGGCTTTCTGCGAAGTTAGCGATGGTATGAAATTCCGTCATTGCGTACAGGTCCCAGCCAGCTTCCACTGACCACGTACGTCCCATTAATGGCGAATGCATGCGATTGCCGTTTTTCGTTAAATCGCCTGATACCGCCCTCCAGCTGTCTCCGCGATCATCGCTTCGCCATACTCGCTGAGACGCAAAGTAAATACGCGCAGGGTCGTGGGCCGAAACATTAATAGGCGCGTCCCAGTTATAACGCTCTGCGGGATCGCCAGGTAGCGGCTGCGGTTTAATGTAAACCCCTTCGCGGGTTTTCATGTCTACACGGGTCAAGTTACCTTGTTGCCACTGCGAGTACACAATATCCGGGTTGCCTGGTTCTGTTGCCGGTCCGTGACCGTCACCACCAAGCGTAAGGAACCAATCTTTGTTCTTAATCCCCTCTTCTCGCATTGTTCGCGAAGGGCCACCTTGGGTAGAGTTATCTTGCGCACCGGCATAAATTTTATAAAAAGGCGTAGAATCATCGGGCGCCACTTTATAGAACTGCGTTAACGGTAAGTTAGCCATAAAGCGCCAGTTCGCCATTCTGTCGTGCGACATATAAATTCCCCCATCAGAACCCATTAACACGAAGTCTGGGTCGGTGGGGTGAAATGCCATGGCATGATCGTCAACGTGCTTGCGCTTGGTGTTAATGGGTGTCCAAGTTTTACCGCCGTCGTCTGACACTTTGCTGTAGTTACTCGCTATATACACCCGATCAAACTGGTGTTGGTCTGCGAAAATCTCTTGGTAGTAGTGCGGACCGGTTCCCCCACCTACTTCATCCGACATCTTGGTCCAGCTGGCACCTTGGTCGGCAGAGCGATAAAAACCTCCACCGCGGTTGTCGGTTTCAATAGTGGCATAGATAACATCGGGGTTCATAGGCGATATTGCCATTCCGATTTTTCCCATATTGCCTTCTGGCAAGCCGGTTTTAAGTTCGGTCCAGGTTTCGCCACCATCGTTTGATGTATGAATACCTGCCCCTTCGTTTGTCCCCACATAAGCACCAATAGAGCGCTGACGCGCCCAGGTTGCTGCGTAAAGCTTATCAGGGTTGCGAGGGTCGATAAGCAGTGAGGTTACGCCTGTCCACTTATCAGCAGGGGTAAGGACCTGCTTCCATGTTTCGCCACCGTCGGTAGTTTTGTATAGGCCGCGCTCGCCACCACCACTCCATAGAGGGCCTTGGGCTGATACCCAAACGATATCGGGATTGGTAGGATGAATAATAATGTCTGAAACGTGCTCGGATTTAGACAGCCCCATATTTTTCCAGGTTTGACCGCCGTCTACTGACTTGTAAACGCCGTCACCGAAGCTGATATGCCGGCCACCGTTATTTTCGCCGGTACCAACCCAAATGATATTTGAATTGCTTGGCGCAATAGTAACGTCACCAATGGAATAGACCGGCTGGTCGTCAAAAATAGGCGTCCAGGTTGTACCTGCGTTAGTCGTTTTCCATACGCCGCCCGAACCAACGGCGGTATACCATGTGGATGGGTTATTCTGATCGATTGCAATATCAGCAATACGCCCCGACATATACGCAGGCCCAATGTTTCTGAGCTCCATTGCTTTAAACGTTGAGCTGCTAAATATTTCGTCTTTGTCGTTTTTATCTGCGTAGGTGGGCGAGCACGACAGTGCTATTGATACAGCAACTGCCGCTTTAAGAAGCTTTTTCATTATTATTATCCAGTGTGTTTAAAGGGCATCACGCCCTTACAAGTTTGTTGTTAACAACTTTATAGCATTACTTATAAACACTGGATAATTCAATGCACTCCACGACCAAACTACGATTATGAAGGTTAAAAAATCTTCCAGATGGTATTAGCGTATTATTGATGCGTAAAATCCAAAGGGCGCAATCAAATCACTGTGCTTGAGCGCGCCGTTTATTCTGGACACTAAAAGAGTTGGCTATTTTTAAATAACCTGGCGGCTTTAAAACGTTACCATGTCGTCATCAATAAGGTGCCCGACAACAGCGCTATTTTCAGCATCGATAAACCCGTTATCAATAGCGTTGAAGCGCTCTGTTGTTACTTTGCGGTAATTTGGGTGCGTAAAAATATAGGTTTGCTTTGATTTAAGGGCTTCGATTACGCGTTCGGCTAGCATAGCTGCCGGGATCCCAGACTCAACCGCCATGGTAGCCGCTTGCGCCCCCGCTTTAAGCTTTTCTTTATCAATGCGATTTTCTTGAGCGACGGCGTACTTTTGTTGACGATTTCGATAAGACTCATGGATTCGCGTTTTCACAAAGGCTGGGCACAGTACAGAGGTGTGAATATTGAAAGGTTTAAGCTCAGCAATCCAGCTTTCTGTCATTGAAACCACAGCGGCTTTAGACGCGCAATACGCCCCTGCGTAGGGCATTCCCATCATTCCAGCCATTGAAGCCACATTTAACACCCAACCGCCTTCACCATGCTCTTGAATGGCTGGAACGCTAGCCTGCGCACCGTAAAGCACACCCATTACGTTAACATCCATTACCCAGCGCCACGTTTCGTGCTCTGAGTCTTCGACTTTCCCCGGGGTGCCGCCCACACCAGCATTATTGATGACCATGTGAACTTTGCCGAACTTATCTTTCGCATTAGCAACAATGTCTTCCCACTGGGAATAGTCTGTCACGTCCAACGCGCAGGTAAGAATATTATAGCCTTTTTCACGCAGGGCACTTCCCGACTGCATTAGCGCAGCGTTGTCGATATCCCCCATCACTATATTCATGCCCTGTTCGGCTAACGCCTCTGCCAAAGCCAAACCGATGCCGCCAGCCGCGCCCGATATAATTGCCGTTTTACCATTGAACTCGTTCGACATGTTATTCTCCTGTTATTGTTGTGCCGCAGTGTTCACCGTTCTGTGTTCTAAAGGCATACCTTGCGCGACACACGACTATTCGTCGCATCCCGCACAGTGAAAAAAGCGGACTATTTGTAATAAACAGATTAGGAGGGTTCAAACGAGGAATATACTTTATTTAGCTAATTTCTATGACTTCACGAAATTGATGGCGGGCATAGTGAGGGGGGCTGCAAGGGGCAAGGGGCAAGGGGCAAGGGGCAAGGGGCAAGGGGCAAGTGTAAGCCCCTTTAATAATCTAACGTATGTAAAAACTGTCTTTGTTGGTTGCAAAAAAAGTTAAAACAACGGGCGAACCGGCATGTTAGTTCGCTGGCATAACATACATTTCTCGTACACACGCCGAGCTATCAGCGTTTAAAGCAAATAGCACAGTATTGGCAATATCTTCAGGCTGCAGCTTGTCTTCCTTAGGCTCGTCGAAGAATGGGGTATTTACCATGCCCGGGCAAATTGTCGTACACCTACCGCCCCACTCCCGCATTTCTTCTGCCAAGTTTTGACCAAATCCGTAAGCGAACCACTTGCTAGCGCCGTAAACCGAGCCTTTAAGCGCGATACGGCCAGCTACTGAACTGGTAATGATGAAATGGCCTTTGCTGTTGCGAAGATAGGGTAAACCTGCCTTGGCGGTGTAAAGTAAGCCATTAACATTCGCGCCTAACATTCCATCCCAATCATCTACCTCGCCTTTTTCAATACCGGCTGCTTTGGCGCCGCGCCCTGCGTTGGCGAAGATGCCGTCAACTTGGCCGTAGTGACTGTTTACCTTTTTAAAGGCGTCTTCTAATTCACTAAAAACGCTTACGTCTGTTTTAACGGCATAGGCATTGTCTTTGCCTAACTCGTCCACAAGCGTCGCTAATTTATCTTCACTTCTAGCCATTAGCGCAACCTTGAAACCTTCATCAACGAGCTGTTTTGCCGTTGCCTTGCCTATTCCGCTAGATGCCCCTGTGATCACGATAACTTTCTGACCTGACGTTGAACTCGTCATACCTTCTCCTTCACTCGTAAGTCGTTGCTATTTAGTTGATTGCCCCTTGATGACGTGTAACGTCAAAACAAGAGGCAATAAATTCGTTTATACCTACCTAAGACAGATACGTTTCTACCTGCCCATTAAGATTGAAACAGGCTAGCGTTTACCCTGTTAGGCAACTAACTCGCTAATTTTGGCAACAAATGCGGGGATATCGTTGGGGTTACGGCTTGTCACCAGTTTTTCGTGATTTACCACTTCTTCATCTACCCAGGTCGCCCCTGCATTCTGTAAATCGGTTTTAATACTTGGAAACGATGTAAGCGTGGCGCCGTCGGCTAGTCCCGACTCAACCAATAGCCATGGGCCGTGACAAATTGCGCCAATAGCTTTAATACTGTCGGTGCCATTGGCTTTGCTGATAAAGGCTACCGCATCGTTGTTAGTTCGAAGCACATCAGGGTTAATCTGCCCGCCTGGTAGTACAAGGGCATCGTAGTCTTCAAGGTTAGCTGACGATACTTGTAAATCGACATCTACCTCTTTACCCCAATTGTCTTCATCCCAGGCTTTAATCGTCGTTTGGTCCTCAATGGAAAGAATGTCTACCTTAGCGCCTTGCTCGGTGAACAAGGTTTTAGGTTCAACAAGCTCACTTTGCTCAAAACCGTTTGTTGCTAAAATGGCTATCTTCTTACCCTGTAGATTTTGCGTATTGCTCATCTATATCACTCCTTTTTTAAAGCATTGAATTACACAGGTAAACCACGCTATTTAACCAAAGGCTTTATAGTGGTATACCACTTTGTACCTCGTCGTTTCTACGTCTTCACTAATCCTACGTAGCAACTAATCCTGTGTCATAACTAAGTTGCAAAACTAAGTTGCAAATTACAAACCAGCGCGCAATAAACAACATAACCCTATGATTAAATTAATCATTTCAAGAAGCCGCGTTATCACCCAACCCTATTAAGCACTCACATTTGCAGATAAACATGAATGATTTACAGGGCGAAGTAAGCCGACTAGTACGATTTTATGTATGAAGAACTACAAGGGCTACGAAGCGTAAAAGAACGATTAGAGGATTTATGAGCAAGGAAAAATTTAACCACGCAAAATCAGCATTTGAGATTTCGCTGAAAAGTTGGTGGAGCATTTTAAAGCGCATTTTTAGTAGCGTTCAAAAGGACAACATCCCCCTGATTGCTGCTGGTGTCGCGTTTTATTGCCTATTAGCTATCTTTCCCTTGTTAGGTGCCACGATAGCCCTTTATGGGCTGATGGTATCGCCACAAGAACTGCAAAGTCATATGACGTTTCTTGTAAATGTAGTGCCCACTGACAGCCGATATATTATTGAAGAGCAATTGACCAACTTGATCGAGAAGTCTAACTCCACCTTGGGGTGGGGCTTTTTATTCACCCTTGTGCTATCTCTATGGAGTAGCAGTAAAGGGGCCAATGCGCTTATTAAAGCGTGTAACATTACCTATGGTGAATCGGAAGGCAGGGGCTTTTTTAAAGGCATACTGGCTCGCGTTACCTGCACTGTTTTCATGATTTTGACCGTTATCGTCGCCCTAGCTTGCATTACAATTTTACCCGAGTCTATTCAGTGGCTGTCGGGAAATACCGTTAGCGCGAAAGAGGCTATGTGGGTTACTTGGCCTGTTATGCTAGGCTTATTTAACATAGCCTTGTCGGCACTTTATCGATATGCGCCACATCGCCGCGAAGCGCAATGGCGATGGGTAACGCCCGGTTCCATTTTTGCCACTGTACTATGGGTGGTCGCATCCTATGGTTTTTCGATATACCTAAACGAGTTTGGAAGCTATAACAAAACCTATGGTTCTGTAGGTGGAATTATTATTTTGCTAATGTGGCTTTACCTAAGTGCCTACATTATTCTTATTGGTGCCGAGGTTAACTCGGCAATAGAGCTTCAAACTACGGCAGACAGTACTAAAGGTGAAGAAAAACCTATGGGTGAAAGAAATGCCTTCGTAGCCGACCATACCCCCGATGACGTAAAACATTGACGCTATCAACTCATAGGTTTTAAAGGCTTAGAACGAGCGTGCCATTTGTAACTAGTATAAAACTATACCTATATTCAGTTACCCATCATTCTTGATTTGTATACCTTTATATTACCCAATGTCGGGTAACCCAATAAAAGGAATTATACAATGCAAAATGCATTTATACAGATAGCGAAGTATCTTGCTTATATGCTTACTATTATCGTAGCCATTGTATGTATTCAAAATACGCTTTCGTCTGTTTTCAAACTAGATGGATACACTGAAATTGTGTTGACGGCATCGGTGGTTTTCTTAGTGACATTTATTTGCACCTGCTGTGCGAAAAAGCTTAATGTCTTTCCCAGTTAAAAGCCCCTTGTATTTTTCTGTTCCAGCAAAAAAGGGCTTTGAGTTTTTATCACCGTTATTTAGCATTGTGAAAGTTTGTAAAGGCGACGAACAAGTTAAACCGAAGCACAGGGAAAAGCACATAAAATAGAAGATTGCCGTATGCGCAATCAACATACCTGTCAAAAAGCACCGCACTCACCTACAGCGAAAATCGTTTTTTACTGGTACTATACCGCAAAGTATTGCTATGCCACTGTTGCCATAGCAACTCAAGGCTAACAACAGGCCTTATCAAAACGAAGCAGGAACATCATGGCTCTCAAAGCAACCATTTTCAAAGCAGACATATCGATAACCGATATGGACCGCAACTATTACAGCGACCACAACCTGACGATTGCGCGCCACCCGTCTGAAAACGATGCGCGCATGATGCTGCGCATTATTGCTTTTATTGTAAATGCCCATGAGCGTTTGCAGTTTACTAAAGGTTTATCTGACGATGATGTGCCTGACCTTTGGCAGAAAAACTTTAGCGACGAAATAGAGCTGTGGATAGAACTAGGTCAACCTTCTGAACAACGCATTAAAAAAGGCTGTAACCAAAGTCAGCAAATGATGATTTATTCATACGCGGACAACAGCTTTGAAGCTTGGTGGAGTAAAGAGCAAAACAAATTACAAACAAGAAAAAACTTGTCGGTGTTTACTTTACCTGAATCGTTATCCATTACTCTGGCTAACGCCGTACAGCGCTCGATGCAAATTCAGGTTACCATTCAAGACGGACAAATGTGGCTTACCATTGAAGGGGCTGATGTTACTGAAAGTGTTGAAGTTGCCATTGAGAAAAGGATGTAATGAAAAAGCTCTCTGCCGTACAACTTAAACAGCAAGCACTGGTGTTTGATATTGCTAACCGTCTAGAAGCACAAGCAAGAGATGAGTTTGAAGGTATGCAGCAGTGCTGGTTTGACGTTCAATACCATCAGTTTCCTGGGTCTTTATTGTTGCGCTTCCAGTTTAAAAACGAAGAAGCGTTAGCATTAGCAGAGCCCGAGCTAAAAAAATGGCAGCAACAGCTAAGCGCAGCGTTACTTAAAAAAGGCGTAGTGTTAAAAGACAGGCGAAGGCATTTAATCTTTACAATTGAAGGACCTAAAGATTAGCCACCCTCACCCCTTTTTTTGCACACAAAGTCTAGTTACATTTTGTATAGTAATTAGGCTAGACTGAAAACGTCGAATATTTGGCTAGTCTAATATTAATAACAACGGCAAGCAGTGCGCACTATTGCGCCGAATATTTGAATTACCCATGTTGATCGGCTTTAAACAAGCCACTATCCCAGCAAAAGGAGCTTCACAATGAAAACACAAGCAATGGCGTTAGCACTACTACTGTCTTTAATGGGCTGTACTGAATCTAGCGAAGAAACGAAAAGCGAAGTAAGTAAAGAGATGGAAAAGGCAGGCGAAGCGACATCTGACGCTTATGAAGACACAAAAGAAAGCGCAGCCGATTCTTGGGATGAAACCAAAGACGCAACCTCTGACGCTTATGAAGATGGCAAAGAGATGGTTTCTGACGCCTACGAAGATGGCAAAGAAATGGCATCTGACGCCTACGAAGATGGTAAAGAAATGGCATCTGACGCCTATGACGCGAGTGCCGAAAAGGCGGGCGAATTTAAAGACGCCGCAGCGAAAAAAGCCTATGAAGCATGCGTAAAAATGAAAGAACAAATGGGCGGCGATGTGAGCGAGTGTGAAAATTAATAACGTCTGTTATTGCTCATAAAGCGTCAAAGCGAACCTTAGGGTTCGCTTTTTTGTAGCTTGGTTAAAAAGTTGCTATAACCTACTCACACCCAGCCAATATCACCGAACTAGAGGTGATGGTTAACGGTGCAACGCGTAATAGCGTATTAATACCTAAAATATTATTGCCTTTAGGAAGCACAGCGACTTCCACTGGGCCGACTTCACAAGTATTGCCTATACGAACAGAGTTCAGTTGGTATTGTGATACCTTTAAGATTTTTCCATTTGCCATTCTTGCCGCCGAAGTTCGGGTAGCGAGTAACGTATGATTTCGGGTAAGTGCGTCAAACGTGGCTTGATTGAGCGTTAATAAACTCGAACCGGTATCAAGTAGAAAGGAAGCGTTAACTTGCGACTCAAGGGTTGCTTCTAAATACAAGGTGCCGCCTTTGCTTTGAGATAGCGGGATGCTTTGCTCGATTGCTGATGCCGGTGCAGCGAGCCCTAAAAGGCAAGATAGCGATGTTAAAAGTGACGCCTTCGCCGCTTTTTTTACTATTCTTTTCATCTTACATGCACCACGCATTAGCTTTTACTGATTGAAATAGAACAGCAAGATGAAGACCAATCGCTAATTGCTTGATTTATTTAGCGCTCTGTACACGTCACAAGTCAAAAGCACTTAAATAGTGCAAAACCTAAGCCCGCTTCGCACCAAAGGTGATCGCAGCGAGACTATTTGACGCACTTACTCTTAACACGCCTGATTACACATTTCCTATATCACCCGTTACCTGATAGCAAATAACTATCGCCAATCTCTATTGTTTGAAACGATTTCGTTCATATAATAGACAAAAGTAGTAATATCAATATGAGGACACGATATGAAATTACGCTATTTAGTGAGTTCTTTATTTACCGCGGTTACACTTAGCTTTACTGCCAACGCGGCACAGGCTATGCCAGCTTCGACCAGCGATACTATCGAAGTGCAAGTCGTGGATTATTCAGGAAAACCGCCTTTTAAACGCAAAGTTGTCAGCATGAGTGTTAACGATGTCGCGCAGCTTGAATCGGTGGGTGAAGAAGCCATTGAGTATGTTGAGGTTAAGGAAGTCATTATGCGCGGTAAACCACCTTATCGCAGAGTAACGACTATGATGCCTGTCTATGACATTGCTCAACTTGAAGTACTAGAAGAACAAAACGAAAAACAAAAGCGTGGTACTCGCCCCCCATTTAAACGCAACTAATAGGCGTTACCTACATCGATAAACTGCACCAAAGCGATCCATTTTGCCTGAATGGGTCGCTTTTTAGTTTACGCGATATAGTTCAAACTCCTTCGTTTTGCGCGCTTTTATTTTGAATACAGCCCTACAAACGATAAAGTGACCTAAAACGGCAGAAAAAAGAGAAAATAGATGCAGCCTCACGACCACTCACCGCTTAACGACTTTATCGAATACTCTGAACAAAGCATGCTTGCTCGAAGCGCTGAGTTTTTAAACGCTATGCAGCGCCGACATAGCATTCGTCTTTTCAGTGACAGACCGGTTGATAAAGCCATTATCGAAAACTGTATTTTAACGGCGGGCACTGCGCCTAGTGGTGCCAACCACCAGCCTTGGCATTTTTCTGCCATCCATTCAGCTCCTGTAAAAAAACAAATACGGGAACAAGCTGAAGCTCATGAACGGGGGTTTTATGATGGGCGCGCTGGGCAGCAGTGGTTAGACGATCTCAAACCTTTGGGCACCGATGCCAGCAAACCTTATCTGGAAACTGCGCCTTGGCTAATTGCTGTTTTCAGCCAGAAATTCGGGGAAACAGAAGCAGGAGATAGAAGTCAAAACTACTATGTCCATGAATCAGTCGGTATTGCAGTGGGCATGCTTATCACCTCGTTGCACAACGCAGGTCTAGCCACCCTGACGCATACGCCAAAGCCAATGAACTTTTTAACCGAAGTGTGCCAGCGCCCTGACAATGAGCGAGCCTATATGCTAATTGTTGCCGGTTACCCCGCTCACGATGCCACCGTTCCTAATCATGCGAAGCAAAAGAAGTCACTCAACGAAATAGCTAGTTTTCTTTGATTTTTATAAACGCTTATAGGCGTAGCTTTTTGTTCGTCCTAGCATCGCAGACTTTAAGGGCATGATTAATACAACACTACAACATTTGTTAAATAAGCAAGGTTAGTTCGCTATCATCATAGACATGAAATACGCAGCACTTATAATGCGCCCTCGTTTTTAGGAGCTCGTATTTTCATGTCATCCCGCCACGCCTTTTCGCCACAGCTACCTTTCTTGTTGCTGAGTTTACTTACTGGCTTAACATCATCGTTCGTCACGCCGCTCATGAGCTACTTTTTAATTGACGAGATTAACGTTGAACCCATTTACATCAGTGTATACATGGTGTCGGTTACGCTTTCAGGGCTGGTGATAAGCCAATATTTGGGACACTTGGCCGACAAAGGTTTTAACGCTAATCGCCTCTACGGACTCACCATGATTTGCGTTGGCATAGCCATGGTAGCGTTTATCTTTAGTAACCAGTTTTGGCACGTATTTCTTGCCGGAGTGTTGTTTATGTCGGTAGGCGCGGGGGCGGTTTCGCAAATGCTAACGGTTTCAGGGCTATGGGCCAAAAACCAAGATATAGATTTAGCAGCGTTTAACTCAAAAGTACGCGCGGCCATATCCTTAGCCTGGGTAGTAGGCCCGCCAATGGCGTTTACATTAGTGGCTAGTTTTGGCTTTGCCGCCTCATTCTATGTGGCTATTGCGTGCGTAGTCACCGCTACGCTTTTCGTGGTTAAGGTGGTACCGCCTCAACAAGCCTGCCAACATTCGCAAAACACCACACTAAAGGGGTCGCTTTCACTGCCTTTTTGGCTTGTAGGGCTGGCAGTGCTTGCTGGAATGGCCGGTAATGTTATGTATTTATCCTCAATGCCATTATACGTAATGCAAGAGCTAGGTTTGCCTGAAAATTTACCCGGCCTTATGATGGGCGTGGTCGCAGCGCTTGAAATTCCTACTATGCTAATTGCCGCTAAGCTCGCACGACGCTTTCCACCTGCTGGTGTTATGGCTGTTGCCTTTCTATTTGGCTGCTGCTTTTATATTGGCGTGTATTTCTCTCAATCAAGCTGGGAATTATTATCGCTTCAAATATTAAATGCACTTTTTTACGGTTTATACGCTGGCATAGGCTTAACGCTTCTGCAGCAACAGGCACCTAATTTAACGGGCTTCACCTCAGCTTTTTATTCGAACGCCACCCGCGTGGGTATGATGCTTGGCACTATTGGCGCAGGCACAGTGGCGCAATTTTATAGCTTTAGAGCTGCCACAATAGGCTCGCTATGTATTGCCATATTTGGTTTGAGTGTATTGTTAGTGTTTATGTTTTTAAAGCGAAGGGCGAGCTGAAGCGTAGCGTAGCCTCGCCTCATTGATTGGGTTACACGCAAAACCCAATCAAAATGCGATACTGCTTAATACAAAAAGGGCCCGGTGGCCTTTAATGTACCTTTAAACCGCAGTTTGTACATCAAAGATCAACGAGCCCTTCTTCTTTAATTCTTTTAATTGAAGTATGAAGCTTCAAAGTTGAGTCGTTAGTCGCCTTTATTGGGCACAATCAGATATTTAGTACCCGTCTTTTTCGCATTGTATAGCGCTACGTTTTCAGGCTGTAGCGCTTCTTCAAGGCTTAACTCTTTGCTGTAGGATGACGCAAAGGTAGTGTTAATCTCCGTAGCCACTTTTTGATAAAGCTCGCCCACGCGTTTCTTATCAAGCTTGCCTAAGAAGCGCATTAACAACCAACCGCCAATACCCCACGTCATGCCGTAAGCGCGGTTTAAAATAGTCGGTGAGAAATCTAAACCACCATAGATATACACTTGTTTATTGCTGTCAGAACCATAGGTGTTGAAGCCTGTTGCATCTTTACTACCCGACGCTTCCATCATGGTAAGGATATCGCTAACTAGCTCACCGCCACCAATGGCGTCGAACGCAAGTGTAGCGCCAGTGCTGTCTATGGCCTGGTAAAGTTCAGCTTTGAAATTATCGCTACTGGAATTAAGCACAATTTTCGCACCAATACCTTTAAGTAGGTCTACCTGCTCTTGACTACGAACGATATTTACTAGTTCTACGCCTTGCTCTAAACAAATTTTATTTAGCATTTGCCCAAGGTTAGACGCAGCTGCAGTGTGAACCAAGGCTTTATGCCCTTCCATACGCATGGTTTCAACCATACCCAATGCTGTTAGCGGGTTAACAAACGAAGACGCCGCCTGCTGAGGTGTAGTGCTATCCATATGAGGTAAACACGCCTGCACGGGCACGCACGCGAACTCTGTATAAGCTGCGCCGGTAAGAATAGACACGGTTTTTCCCATTAAAGCTTGCGCTTCAGGGCTGTCGCCTGCGGCAACCACGGTACCGGCGCCTTCATTCCCAATAGGTAAAGTTTGGTCAAGACGAGACTTAATACGGCTCAACAAAGGCTTGTGTACCGGTGCAACCAATGCATTTTTATCAGCATCGAAAGTGGCTTTATCAAGGCTTGCTGGACCAAACATAGGCCACATATCTGACGGGTTTATTGGAGAGGCTTCCATGCGCACAATCACCTCATGGGCCTTCGGCTCTGGAACATCTACCTCTTTTAGCGATACCTGAAGCTCACCTTCTGATGTAATTAGCGTAAATAGTTGTTTAGATTTATTCATATCTACTCTTGTGCCCTAAAAATTAAACGCTCTACGTACTGTTAAGCTAACACGCCCCCACTATCAGCAGTATTTATATTTCGAATACATATGCGTTTCGATGGTTTATACACCCGATTATTTAGATGAGTTACACTACAAAGCGTGTATCGACTTGTAATAGCGAATAAAAAATGAAAAGACATGGTATCTACCTCTTTCTAGGACTCATCGGAATAAGCAATATGGCGTTTGGTAAAGCTGCACCTTTGGTCTCAATTCCTACCCACGACGCGTTTTTTAATTCTATAAAAGCGTACTGCGGTAAAGCGTTTCAAGGGAAGGTGAGTAAAGATAATGTAGGTAATACCTTCGGTGATGCAGAACTTGTTATGCACATACGAAAGTGCACAGACTCAGAAATTCAGATACCTTTTCACGTGGGTGACGACGCATCCCGCACTTGGATATTAACAAAGACTGGCGCTGGTCTTATGTTAAAACACGACCACAGAAATAAAGACGGCAGTTTTCACTCCTCTACCATGTACGGCGGGCATACTGTAGATGAAGGATATGCCCAAGTTCAGTCATTCCCCGCGGACGCCTACTCGAAAGCATTATTTATAGAATCTGGGATTGCAGCATCCACCGATAACGTGTGGCAAATGATGATTTACCCCAACCGCTTTAGCTATCGATTGATTCGCCCTGCGCGCGAAGTACAAGTTGATTTCGATCTAGATAACACATTCCCAGTTCCCAGTACGCCCTGGGGCTACAAAGATTAATTGAGGCTGAAACTGGACACAGGTATCGTTGCGTTTATTACCACAACACTATATAACAAGTTTTAAATTGCCTAATATATCTTGTCCCAACATACGACTAGATAGAAATAGTTAGACTTAAATCATCACCTACTTGGATAAAAAGAATGTCTTCTGCCCCCAATATTTTACAACAGCTTTTTGGTTTCTCAGCGTTTCGCGAGGGGCAAAAAGAGGCGGTGGATTCTCTACTTAGTGGGCATTCAACGTTAGCGATCTTTCCGACTGGTTCGGGCAAATCTTTGTGTTACCAGTTCGTTGCTACGCAGCTGCCACATTTAACTCTGGTGGTTTCTCCATTACTGGCGCTGATGAAAGATCAGCTAGAATTTTTGCATAGCAAAGGCATTGCGGCGGCTAGCATCGATTCCACCTTAACACCTGAGCAAAACAAGCAGGTGATGAACGACGTGCGTTCAGGGCAGTGTAAAATTTTAATGGTGTCAGTGGAGCGTTTTAAAAACGAACGGTTCCGACAATTCATCGAGTCCGTTCAGGTAAGTATGTTGGTGGTCGATGAAGCGCACTGTATCTCTGAGTGGGGCCATAACTTTCGCCCCGACTACTTAAAACTTCCTGCCTACCAAAAAGAGTTGAATATCCCACTTGTATTACTACTTACAGCAACGGCCACTAAAAAAGTAAAAGAAGATATGGCGGCACGCTTTGCTATTGCGCCAACTAGCATTATTCAAACGGGATTTTATCGCCCCAACCTGAATTTATTTGTTCGCCCCGTACTTGAACCTAACAAAAATCAAGCGCTGATAGACGAAATTCAAAAACAACAAGGTGCTGGGATTGTTTACGTTACATTACAAAATAGCGCAGAGGATGTAGCGCGCTTTTTGCAGCAGCAAGGGTTTGCTGCGAAGGCCTACCATGCAGGCCTTAACAGTGAGGTAAGGCAAGGTATCCAACAAGATTTCATGAGCAACAAGATTCAAGTCGTTGTAGCTACTATTGCCTTTGGCATGGGTATAGATAAATCTGATATCCGCTTTGTTATCCATTACGATCTACCTAAATCTATTGAAAACTACAGCCAAGAAATCGGCAGAGGTGGGCGCGATGGCGAAGCGGCAAATTGCACCGTATTAGCGAACCTCGACGGATTAGTCACCATAGAAAACTTCGTTTACGGCGACACACCCGATAAAAGCGCAATAGAACGGGTTATCGACGACATCAAGCTGCAAGCCCCAGCTGAACAAAATAGAGCCAAGCAAGTTACACCAAAGCAAGATAGAGCACAGCAATATACAACTAATCAAAATGACTCGCTCATCAATGCAGAAAACAAGGTTTACCAATGGGAAACCCAAATAAATAGCTTATCGAGCGCCAGTAATATTCGCCAGCTTCCTCTTAAAACCTTACTTGTTCAGCTTGAACTCGCAAACGTTATTCGCCCGTTATTCGCCTATTTCGCAGAATACAAATTCCGCTTTATTTCAGATAAAGCCACCATACTCGGCTTGTTTTCAGAAGAGCGAGCGCGCTTTTTAGATGCGGTATTCACTCATTCAAACATGAAGAAAGTGTGGGGCGTGGTCGATTTCGACAGTATTTATCAGCACTATGGCGCAGAACGTTCTAGAGTAGTGGCGGCCTTAGAATACTTGCACGAGCACAATCATATAGAGCTTGCATCACGTTTAATTACCGATGTATACCGTGTTAACAACGAATTACTGCAAGACGGCGATTTGGCAAACAAACTAGCGCACTATTTTTCTGAAAACGAACGTAAAGAAGTCGAGCGCATCGCCGCACTTGTCAGCTTTTTCGAACAAGACACTTGCTTAAGCCACAACTTGTCAGCGTATTTTGATGATACTCAAGCACCGAAAGCGTGTGGGCATTGCAGTGTGTGCCAAGGTAAAGTGGCCAAGCTTAACTATTCATCACCAATCCCAATACCGGATAGAGAGCAGATATCTGAAGCTATGACAGCGCTAGAAGCGCATTTAAGCGGTAAGTTTGAAGGCCCAATCACCCCTTCTATTTATTGTCGCTTCCTAACTGGCATGACTATGCCTTTGTTTAGTCGCTTAAAAATAAGACAAGTTAAAGGGTTTGGTAGCTTGGAACACTGCCGGTATGCAGATGTTTTACAAGAAGTGAACGCAGTTTCATGCCAATGACTGGCAGGACTGACTGTTGACTGGTCGATAACGAGCCAGTATTGAATTGAGCTAGCGCCTTTTTGCTAAAAGAGGTCAGATTGCACTAGCTATCTGGCTTACTGTCTGCCGGTTGCATGAACTATGTTTATCGCCCGTTTAGCAAATTGTTTCATAAGCCTAACGCCTGATCACGCCATATTGTCAATTTGCTTTAAGATACTGCCAAAAGCACGGCTTCCTACGCTCTGAATCTGCTTATCAAAGTAAAGGCTTCCCAAAAGAAAAATGGTAATGTGCCCTTGCGAGCGCCAGGTAACGTGTGTTTTCCCATCTTTGTCTTTAAGCGTAATCTCACCTAATTGATGGTTGTATGGTAATGGCTTGGACTTCACGACTTTATAGCCTAGTTTATAAGGCGGCTCGTAAGCAACGATTTCTTCGTGAAGGTTCGAGCCCCCTGAAATAATCTCACGTACCGCCCCCAGTCCATTGGTTTCATGTTTACCTTTAATCAGTAAATTTGACCGCTCAATAGCTTTGAACTGTGCATAGTTAGCATGATCACTCAAAATGGCAAAAACCTTTTCGATAGGTTTGTTTATGGTTCGTTCTACATGAATTGAAAACACGCGCTATTCCTTTTTTATACATTTTTATTAGCGATATTTTTCGATAATAGCCTAAACGCAATCAAACGTTTACTTAATAAAACTTATCCTTCATTAGCCAACCTGTGAATATAGCAATACCCTTAATTCTATTTTATAGTAGGAAAAACAACAGTGTCGAAAACGGTATAGGAAGTATGGGCACCACTAAAAAGGGATCGCTTATTGTGGTCGGCACAGGTATCAGTGTTGCAGGGCAAATGACCGTTGCCGCAAGAAGCCACATTGAGAATGCCGACATCGTCTTCATGGGTATCATGAATAAAATCGGCGAACATGTGGTAACCAAACTTAACTCTAATAGCGTCTCGCTAGACGACCTTTATGAAGAAGGAAAATCTCGCGCCCTCACCTATTCTCAAATGGCCGACCGAATTGTGCAATCAGTGGTAGAAGGTAACAAGGTTTGCGTTGCTTTTTATGGTCACCCAGGCGTATTTGTCACGCCTTCACATGAAGCTATTCGCCGAGTACAAGAGCTAGGTTTAGAGGCGCAAATGTTGCCTGGCGTTTCCGCCGAAGACTGCTTAATTGCCGATTTGGGCATAGACCCTTCTCGCTATGGCTGCCAGTCATACGAGGCCACCCAATTTCTGTTCCGCGACTACCGCATAGACCCGCACATGACGCAAATTATCTGGCAAATAGGGTTAGCAGGAGAAGCAACGTTAAGCGTGCTAGATGCCAATCACAGCCAATCAGGTCTGGCTATGCTGGCAGATATACTGGCCGAGCATTATCCAAGTGATCACGAGCTCATTATTTATGAAGCAGCGACGCTTCCTCTTTGCGAACCAAAGATAGAAAAAGTCATGCTTCGTGAGCTCGAATTCGCAAAACCCACCTTGGTGTCGACGCTCGTTGTTCCATCGAAGGGAATGCCAGCATACCGACAAGACCGCTTAGCGAAGCTAGGGCTAACAGAACAACAAGTTACTAACTATAGAAACCCAACCCTAAATTAAAAAAGGATAATAAGAAATGGCAAAATCTATACAAGATTTTTTGGTTGAATTAGACACCAACAGCAAGCTAATGGAAGCTTACAAAAGCGACCCTGTGGCAACCGCAAAGAAGTACGGATTACCTGCCGATGAAGTAAAGATTATTGCGGATAAAAACTGGGACGAGCTTTCTAAGCGCTTTGACGACACCAGTAAAACCATTCGCGTTATTAGCTACTAACTAATAGCAACAGAAAAATGAAACGTATTGCCTTGTGTATTGTTAGTGTCATTACCTTATCAATGACACTACCTGCTCGCGCTTTCGAAGAGCCGCAAGACAAGGTTTCACCTCCCACACTTCAACTTGACGGACTTAAAGCACGCATTCAGGAAAACGACCCAAACGTTCAAACTACGTTCGCAGAATTAAATGCATTTTTTGCAGCTCACCCTAATGATGATGGGCATGCACGCTTTTTAAACATCAAGTCCTACTTTCATATTCTAAAGCAAGACTATGTTTCGGCCTACGAAGCATTACTTGAAGCGCGTAAATACGCGACGTCAGGAAAAAACTTGCTAGACATTGCAGAGTCGTATCGCCTAGAAGGGTTGATCCTAGATTTGTCTGGCGAGCATGCCAGTGCATTAGAAGCAATGCATCGGGCTTTAGATATCTACAACGAAGCCGGAAGTGACCGCGTTTTATTGGTTTATAGCGCCATGGGTAACGTCTACATGTCGCTTAAAGACTATGAACTTATGCTTACGTTCGGGCATCAGTATTTGTCTGCAGCCCAGCGTTTTAATAGCAAAGAAGGTGAAGGAACCGCATACTTTTTCCAAGGGTACGCGCAGCGGGCACTCGGTAAATACCAAGATGCTAAAGTTAGCCTGCTATTAGCGGAAAGCCTGCTTCGCGAAGCTGATTATCCTTTTATTGGCATTGTACATAGCGCCATGGCCGAGCTTCACATCGCGCAAGGTAATTTGAGTGAAGCCCTTAAAAAACTCAATCAAGCAGCAGAAGCTGACCGCCAGGTAGGATTCCGGTACAACGAAGGGTCGCACCTTCTTCACTTGGTAGACATTTACCAGCAACAAGGCGAAGTAGAACTTGCTATTACCGAACTTGAAGCCGGGCTTAAAAAAGACATTATTAAAAATGATAAAGCTTTGGTTATCGATGTTTTAAACAAACTTATTCCGCTTTACGAGGAAAAAGGCGATATAGCGGCCGCTCTAGAATACTCGAAACAGTATCAACAAGTATTTAAGCAAAGCTTTAACGAGCAGCAGTCAAGACTGATGGCGCTGCACCGCGTGCGTTTAGCCATTTCTGAAAAAGAAGAAACCATCAAGCTTTTAGAGAAAGACAACCAACTAAAAGAAGAGCGCAATCTTATTCAACAAAAAAAGAATACTCAGCAACTCTATTTTATTGGCTTTGTGATCCTTTCATTAGGGCTGGTAGTTGGTCTATTAGTTAGTGCTCGGCAGCAACGAAAAACTCTCGACACCCTCACTCAAGATTTGCGCAAAGCAACCAAAGCAAAGTCTGATTTCTTGGCCCGTATGAGCCATGAAATTCGCACGCCGTTAAACGCAATTATTGGTCTTACTAAGCTATCCCAGCGCGCCGCTGAAGACAAAGAACAACAAACTAATTTGATACAAATTGAGGGCGCGTCGCAGACACTGCTAAGTATAATTAACGACATTCTCGACTTCTCGAAGATTGAAGCGGGAAAACTGGATATCGAATCGACGCAGTTCAATTTAGACGCGCTGGTAAACCAAACCATTAGGCTGCATCTTGCCCGTGCACAAGAAAAACATATTGAGCTTATACAACATATTTCACGAGATGTGCCGCTTAACTTAATCGGCGACCCACTGCGCATTCAGCAGGTGCTTAACAACCTATTAAGCAATGCCCTTAAATTCACCGAAGATGGGCTTATCTCAGTGAGCGTGCGATGCGAGCAAGTCTCAGAAGACATTCAGCTTGAGTTTGAAGTGAAGGATTCGGGCGTTGGACTAAGTAGCGCGCATCAAGCGTTACTGTTCCAACCATTTAATCAAGGCGATGAAACAATTTCTAGGCGTTACGGTGGTACAGGTTTAGGTTTAGCAATTTGCAAACAGTTAACGGCGTTAATGGGCGGTGAGATTTGGGTAGAGAGCCAGTTAGGAAAAGGGTCTATTTTCCACTTTACGGTGAAAGTACAGCAGGACGCATCTCAGCAGATTATATCCCCTTCTACACAGCTTTCTGCGCTGAAGGTACTTATAGCTGACGATATTGAAGCATCGCGAGATGCTATTTCAGAAGCCCTTTCTATGGCTAACATTCAAGCTGACATTGCCACTGGAGGCAAAGACGCGGTTGTTAAAATGCGCTCAGCATTAGCGACATCTACGCCCTATGACGTGCTTATTTTAGATTGGAGTATGCCTGATATTGATGGTCTTGAAGTAACGGCCATTATGAATCAAGAGTTTTCAATTAAGCAGCCAAAAGTAATTATGCTTTATGCGTTTGAATCGCCACGCATGCGAGAGCAAGCTAACCAACTAGGCATTCGCAACTTTATTAAGAAACCATTTAGCACCAGTGAGTTAGTAGATAAACTGCAAGAGCTATGTCTTAACGTAAAAACTAAAGCCTTGCCTAAAGACAAACCAACAGTGCCTAACTTAAAAGGCACTCGCATTCTTTTTGCAGAAGACAATGCACTTAACCAAAAAGTAACCCTTGGACTGTTAAGCGACACCCATGCCACTATTGAAGTGGCCAATAATGGTTTGGAAGCAATAAGCATACTGCGTAAAGACAGCGCATTCGACGTGGTGTTGATGGACATTCAAATGCCGGTAATGGATGGGTTAACTGCAGCCAAACACATCAGAGAAGAGCTGAAGTTAACTTTACCTATCATCGCCACAACCGCGCATGCCATGCAACAAGACATTGATAAAAGCCTAGCGGCTGGCATGGATGGTCATATTAACAAACCTGTCGACCCTAATCGCTTTTTTGATGTACTTGTTGAGGTATTGGATAAAAGGCAGTCTTCGGCTACCTCAGAAGTAACTAACGACAAGCTTATAGCGACTGGTTCACTTACGTTAATAGACAAATCAAAAGCCCTAGAAACCTTACTTGGTGATGAAACGCTTTATAACGACTTGCTTAACGATTTTGTGGCTTTAGAAGGTGAGCTTAGTGCGCTCAAACAAGCTATTGATAGCCATGGCTACCCTTCCATCGCAAAGATAGCGCATATATTCACAACGGCGCTTCGATATATCGGCGCATTTCCGCTTGCAGAATTAGCAAGCACGATAGAGATAACCATAAAGCGCAACGAGCACGAAGCAGACGAAGAATTCAATGACAAGTTGGAAATGCTACACAACGCCTTGGTTGATTTGAGTGCAAAGGTTGAGGGAGTGAAGGGTTAAGCAGCGAAGCCTACAGGTTGGTATAAGCTTCACTGTTCACGAATGTGTCAAACGGCTACCTGTTACCCTTCACTAGCCTCTTGCGACGCATACTCATTTTTCATAAGCCATGCGTAAGCCGTGGTAAAGGCTGTTTCTTGGAACTGCTTTAACCCAGTTTCAGAGAACGGCACAGCTAATGGGTTTCTGCGTAGCGATTCTTTGATGTCTGTAGGGCTAAATACAATAACCTCTAACCCATCAATCAATTCGATAGCTGCTTCTAGTTTGAAGCCGATTGCACTTCCTGCAAATTTACCTTTGCTTTGACGCTGACGAATGATCACAGCATCAATTTTATAATCTTCGACAAGCTTAGCGAAGGTGCTTTGAAAGCTTTTTAGCCCCTTGGCACTGGTATCGGCCAGTGTTAATCGGCGCGTACGGCAGTCGGGCAAATGAAACAAACCGTCAGCTAGCGACACCAAACTAATAATTGCTTCGTTACCTTTTAAATCTATACCACAGACTTTCATATTTATTCCTAATTACGTTTGCCTGCTATTATAACCCGTTTCGCGACTGTTATTCACTTGCGAGCGCTTTTCTTTACTTACCATCCATCATGCGTTACCGCACCAGCGGGCCCTGCAAGACTAACTTAGCACTGACCTGATAGTTTCTTTAGACAGCGGCTTTACAAAGTGTTTGTCGAACCCAGCAGATTTAGAATCCTCGATATATTTGCCTGACCCCCACCCGCTTTGAGAGTAAAACTTAACGCTGTCTGCTTCTGGTAGGGCTTTAAGCATTTTAACTAGCTCATAACCATCAATATCTGGCATGCCGATATCAAGGAATACACAGTTTGGCTTAAAGGCTTTAAATTTCTCTACCGCTTCTGTCGGAGAGGTAATTCCCAAAGCAGTAACCCCCATCGACTCAGCTAACAAGCAATAAGCATCGATAAGATCGGCGTTGTCATCCACAAACATCACTTTACTTTTATTTGGTACAACAGATTCCATTTCTTTGTTGTCAGACTGCTCAAAAGCTGTTTTGGAGATAGGTAGCCTAACTTCAAAAGTACTTCCTTGACCGACGCCCTCGCTCATTACAGATACTTCGCCATGATGTAATGCCACCAGCTTACTCACCAATGTTAGCCCAATACCAAGCCCGCCTTTGGTATGTGTAGAATGCGCTTCAATTTGGGTGAACATGTTGAACACATCTTTTAGCCTATCTTCAGGGATGCCCATGCCGTTATCTTTAACAGAAACAACAATCATTACTCCGTCTTTTCTGATATCTACAACAATCTTCCCCGACTCTTTTGTATACTTAGTCGCGTTATGAATAATGTTAGAGAAAATCTGGCTTAAGCGCGCTTTATCTCCGTAAACGGTCACATCTTCATCAAGACAATTTACGGTTATATCGTGCTTCTTGGCTTTCACTTGCTGCTCAACAATTTCAAGCGAGTCAGAAAGGACGTCTTGAATGCTCAATCTTTCAAATTCAAGCTTAACCTTGCCGCGGGTAATACGAGATACATCCATTAAGTCGTTGATGAGTTTAGACATGTATTCCGCTTGTCGATTAATAATTGCCGTTACTCTTTTACGCGTTTTATCATCATCGACCGTTTCTAAAATGCTTGCCCCCGACATGATTGGGCCCAATGGGTTTCGTAATTCATGAGCCAAGGTAGCAAGGAATTCATTTCTGTAATTATCTTGTTTTTCGAGTTCTTGGATGCTTATATGCATACGCTCTTGCACATCAAGAGCATATACCAAAAACATTCTATTTAGCCGATTGGCGGTATCAACATCTGCTTTATCAAAAGGTGTTGAACGCCCCTCAATTTTTCGAGTATGGATAGTAAAAGACGAACGAGGTTTAAGGCGCTCAGATTTTGGTGCTTCTTCTGACTTTTCATCTTCAGCGCCAATCCACTTTTGAATGCGATGGGTTTCTTTTCTAAACCAAGCGGTAAAGTACTGCTTTTTTTCAAACAGTGGAATGATCATAATACCCGCAATACCATGCTCTCGTGCTTCCGGGTAATCATCATAAAGTGAATCGTTTGTGTAAGGAAAACCGCCTTCACTACTGGCCTTAGAAAAGATGTCTTTAATAAGGTCTATCGGTAAGGTAGAGCCAAGCGTAATGGTTTCGTACTGTGAATAGTAAACAAACCCTGAACTATTGAGCGCATCTAAAAAAGCCCGTTCGCCGCTTTTAACCACGCGACTAATAGGGTTAGCTGGGCCAATTTTGTCTAGCATGGCATCAACAGCTTCATCGGTGACAAACTTCTTCTGTTTCGCAATTTCTTCTTCTTTAGCCAACAAATGCCAGCTAAACAATTGGCTTAAATTCTCGCACTGTAGCCTTACATCTTGAGGAATATAGCAGGCCTCACGATGATGACAGGAAATGAGCCCGTATAACTTACCATCGGTGACTAACGAAATGGAAAATGAAGCCCGCAAACCTTGGTTTCTAATATATTGCAGGTGAATAGGCGAGAACGTGCGCAGAAGCGAACGAGTCAAATCTAACCGCTTTCGTCCCGACTCCTCCACAGAAGGCACTAACCTAGCTGGGGGCAACTCAGTATCAGGAGTTAGCCTTACCCAGTTTGTTTTGTACAACTCCCTGGCCTGCTTTGGTATATCTGAGGCGGGGAAATACAAATCTTTGTAAGACTCCATATCTTCAGCTTTGGCTTCTGCTATAACCTTCCCCGAGTAGTCTTCATTAAATTTATAAAGTACGACTCTATCCATATTGGTGAGATACCTAATGGTTGACACCATCTCTTGCGCCATCTCACCGAGAGATGTCATTTCTTTGAAGCGTGGCGCAATAGACATTGAATAAAGCTTAATGAATTGCTCTGCGCTGTAGGCATCTCTAAATTCTGTAGCAGGCTCAAGCTCGACCACATAATGATGACCTGAATCGTAAACAACCGCTAAATAATCTTTGGCTTCGCCTTCCTTTAAAAGTGCTTTATTTAGAATCAACTTAATAGGTAGGCGTATTTTGCTTTTTGATACTCTATCGAAGGTTTCTTCAAGAAAAGCGCGCTCGTTAGTATCAGAGGAAAGAATATCCAAGAAGTTTTTTCCAACGATCCCCTCTGCAAATATCGTTTCGCAGTTTTCACTGACAATTGAGATATTCAGGTCGTCGTAGCTAAACGCAATTAGAAAACCGTAACTTTGTACACTTTCGGGAATGTGTATCGGCTCGTCTTCACAACGTTCAAAGTTAAAGTTTTGAGGAGATTGATTCATAGAGTTCCTAAAGTTTGTATCCGTCCGTTATACGCGCGCATGAATCGAAAACTATCACATCAATATGCCAAATAATAATGCGCTTACGTTTTACTGGCTTAATTTAATTAAACGCCCGCCTTCCTTATCTTCAAGCACATAGATATTGCCCATGCTATCTTGCTCGACTTCACGCACTCGCTTGCCCCACTCATAACGCTCAGCTTCTTCAACCTTCCAATTACCTTCATCATCTTTATTGAAGGCAACACGAATCAGCGCTTTTGAAGACAAACCACCGATAAAGCCGTTACCTTTCCAGCTGTTAAACTTATCGCCTTTATAGATGATAAAACCGGCAGGGCTAATAGCAGGTACCCACGCTAATTCAGGTGATTTAAAAATAGGGATATCTTCGTGATTTGGGATTTTTACGCCTGAATAATGGTCTCCCTGCGACACGGAGGGATAACCGTAGTTGCGACCTTTTTCGATAAGGTTAAGTTCGTCGCCATGGCGCGGCCCCATTTCGTGAACCCATAAATTACCTTGCTCATCAAAGTCGATGCCTAAAGGGTTGCGGTGACCTAATGTCCAAATTTGTTCGGTTACGCTGCCTTGACCATAAAACGGATTATCTTCTGGCACACTTCCATCTTCGTTCAAGCGCACAACTTTACCCAAATTCATTGCCATGTTTTGGGCTGGCGTAAATTTCTGGCGTTCGCCAGAGGTAATAAACAAATAGCCGTCAGGCGAAAACGCCATGCGGTGTGAATAGTGACCGTTCCCGGTCACCTTTGGCGACTGGCGCCATATAAGCGTTCTATCAGATAATGTCGCGCCACTATCGGTAACACTAAGCGTAGCGCGCTCTATGGCTGCACCGCTAAATGCATCGTCTTTCTCATCCCGTTCAATGTACGAAATATAAATGGTGTTGTTCGACGCAAAGTCTGGGTGAATAATAACGTCACCTAAACCGCCCTGCCCGCGTGCAGTAACACTTGGCACATTGCTTACAGCAAAACGCTTTTGCTGATTTTTATCAAGCAACCAAAGTGTACCGGCTTTTTCCGTTACCAAACTGTGCCCATCAGGCAAAAAAGCCATCGCCCACGGATTGTCGAAGGTCGACTGCACACTCCCCATCACAGACGAACCATTACTGCCTGTCATTTTAATTTGTTCAGTTGAGTTTGACTGGGCAAAGGTGAAAAATGAGGTAGCAAAAAGCGTAACCAATAATGCGGCTTTTCGGCTCATGCTGGTTTTGTGCGTATTTAATGTTTGCATCTACGTTCTAACCTTTTAGAGAATTTGCGTACTACTGGTTACACGTTGAGGCTTTAATGTCACGTCAACGGGCGGCGCAAAGGGTTTCAGTTAGCATTGGTTACGTAGATTTAATAAGTAAGGTTTATATTGGCGCCTTGGTTTTGCTATTCCTTTTTTTGAATAGTGTGTACTTCCCTAAACTTTCTTTAATGACGTCATACTTTACTTAAGCCCCGCCTATGTTATATTCGAATTAGTTTTAGCAACGAAGATAAGGAGGTGATCATATGTCTAGAGTTAAGGTATTTGAACAGGCAGCTATGAGTGAGGGTCGTTCTAGCTAACCCCTTTTACGTAATTGCTCTAGAAGGCTGTTTGATTCAGCCCGGCTCGGAAAGCCGCATCACGTTGCTGAATGCGGCTTTTTTCTTTTTAACTGGCCATTTATCTGGCTATTTTTTGACAGGCAAGAGCGACTATGACAGCGTAGGATAAACAAACAAGACTTTGACTCTGCCATTGCGATTTTTAAGAAAAATATAGCTCGCTTCCCTAACAAATCTGATGCCTACGACAGCCTAGCAGACGGCTATGAAGCTAACGGCGAATTAGGCATGGCGCTTGAAATGAGAGAAAAAGCGCTAGCAATGAGCTATAAAGAAAATGTTGAAAATGGTGCTTTTAAAACGCGGTTGGCTAACTTGCGAAAGAAGATTGCGGAAGGTGAAGAATCAAAAGAAGCTAACCTTTTAAAAACTGGACTAACTGAACGCATTCGAATTGAAGGGCAAGAGGTTGATTACCAATCTTTAGAGCAAAGACAAGCGCATTATGACGTACCTGGTGTGTCTGTCGCGTTTATGAGAAATGGGCAACTAGCTTGGACCATGCAAAGCGGCGTTAAAGATTTGACCACTGAATTGGCTGTTGATGAAAACACGGTGTTCCAAGCAGGCAGTATTTCTAAACCCGCATTTGCCGCAGTATTGATGAAATATCGCCAAGATAACTCGCTAGATTTAGACGCAGATGTTAATACCTTACTCACCAGCTGGCAGTTGCCTGAACATGAATGGACTGGGCAAGATGTTGTTTCATTGCGCAGATTATTAAGCCACACGGCGGGTACCACAGTACATGGCTTTCCTGGTTACGCGGCGGGCGAACCCGTGCCTACTTTGCAGCAGGTGCTAGAAGGTGCATTTCCCGCCAACACCGATGCCGTTGTTGTTGATATTCAACCAGGTACGCAAATGCGTTATTCAGGTGGCGGCACAACGCTTGCTCAACTTACCTTGCAAGACGAAGCTAACGAGCCCCTGCCGACTATGTCGCAACGGCTTTTGTTTAAACCATTAGGCATGACGCGTTCTGGCTTCGACCAGCCCATATCGAAAAAACTATCTAACAATATGGCTACCCCGTACGACGGTGACGGTGCGCCAATTAAAGGTGGTGCGCATACTTACGCTACGCTTGCAGCTGCTGGCATGTGGAGTACCCCTTCAGACATGCTGAAAATGGCAAGCGGCGTTCGTAGCGCGTATTTAGGGCAGAAAACCGACTGGATTTCGCAAGCCAGCGCGCAGGAGATGTTAACCAACAATACGCCAAGCATTGAGCCGCCTAATGTTGGTATCGGCTTTTTTATCAACATGAGTGACAACGGTGAAATTCTAGGCTTTGGTCACGGTGGCGCAGATGCTGGGTTTATGTCGCAGCTATACCTTGAACTAGATACCGGCAACGGCTACGCCATTATGACGAACGGCAATAACGGCAGGCAGTTGATAAGCGAGCTAGAAATACGCCTAAAAGAAGCGCTAAGCGTAGGTTACTCGGAAGCTGAGGTTAGGAAGTTAGTACCCATAAGCCCAAAGGAACTGAGTAAATACATTGGAACCTACGTGGTAACTAACCCTGTGAGTGTTGATGTGGTGCTAGAAAAAACAGCCAATGGATTTGTGCTTAATGCCTTACCTTATGTTGAAAATGAAGAGTATTTTCATGAAGGTGAAGGGCTATTTTTTGCCAAGAATGGCAGTAGTGTTCGGTTTGAGATGGATGAAAAGAACGGGCTGGTTGAGGCACTTGTGATGGATGGGAATATTCGGGGTGTTAGGGACTAGTAAGCGGTAAAGCTAAGTGTTCTCAGAATGTGAGTTTTTTACCGCACTGGTATAAATAGAGTAATTCTACTTGGTCGGAATGCGGCGAATATTCCCGATCAATTTTTGAAACCCTTCATTTAATAGTCAAGCCCTTTCAATGAAGTAGAGTTTAAACTCGACCGTAAGTGTAAAACTATTTAACCCGCTTCTCACTCTAATATCATCGAATTCGATGGCATTAGAATAAGCGCTAAAGCCTTAAAATAACAATTCATTAAAAAATTATAAATGATGAGACACTAAAACCTATAAATAAGGATTGTTAACTGTTCAGTATCACGAGCAATAGTTGGCATGCAGGTTTGTGTCAGAACGAGTAAGTTATCATTATGATTATTCAAACAACCTACGACTATTTCAATATTATTCGTAGGTTGTTAACTCTCTAAAATTCAAGCTTTACCTACTTATTCATTCGCTTTGCTCTTACCCATCGAAAAATTGTAAACGCTACAGCTGCGCATAACGCCCAAAATAGTATGTGGTAAAAATTATGATGGGCGCCTTCCCCTAAAAACGTATCAGTATGCGCATTCGCAGTATTCGCAAAAAAGAAAAAAGCGCTAAGTAATATGCAATGTAATCTCATGATTTAATTCCTCAATATTAATGTTAAGTCTTACAAGCTCAGCATGCCTTCCTTTTCGATAAACGAAATTATGTCTGCAAGGCCCTGCTGAGTTTTCATGTTGCTAAATATAAACGGTTTGTCTCCACGCATTTTTTTGGTGTCTGCATCCATTACCTCTAGCGATGCACCGACTAGGTTGGCTACGTCTATCTTATTAATGATTAATAAATCCGATTTTGTAATACCCGGCCCACCTTTTCGTGGAATTTTATCGCCTGCAGAAACATCAATAACATAAATGGTTAGGTCAGAAAGTTCAGGGCTGAAAGTAGCACTAAGGTTATCTCCACCGCTTTCTACTAATACAAAATCGAGATCATTATGACGTGCCTGTAACTCATCTATAGCCGCTAGATTCATTGAGGCATCTTCGCGAATAGCCGTGTGTGGACAGCCACCCGTCTCAACCCCTATTATTCGATCCGCGGCCAATGCGTCATTTTTCGTTAAAAATTCGGCATCTTCTCTGGTGTAAATATCATTCGTAACAACCGCCATGTTGTACTTGTCTCGTAACGAAAGACAAAGCTGACGAAGAAGGGCTGTTTTACCTGAACCAACTGGTCCTCCCACACCTATACGCAAAACTTGTTTTTTCATAATTTGTGTATCTCTTCTGGTTTATCTTTTTAATTTAATTTCGTTTCGGGCTTACGACCTGAACAACCGTGAATATTGACTTTCATGCCACGCGCTTGCCATCGCTAAGTGGGGTAGGCTATTACCTATATCGTTGTCACTCACATGATTTGCTCGAGTAATTAGCGCTTCGCAATTATTGCTTAACCTAAACAAAAGGTTCTGCGCTTGAGTCTGCCCCAGCGGCACTAGCTTAGTCGCAGCGGCGACTTGGTTATCTATATAAGTCCAGCAGTAGCCACTTTGGGCAGATAAAAGGTCTAAATTGAAAGTGAAAGCGCACAACGAATATGCGCTTACGAAACTACAATCTAATCCGTCAAGAAGGTCAGAATAGGGAGTGATATTGAAATCATCTAGTTGATTCATTAGGCGTATTAACGCCTTCCCCATAGCTAAATCAGACAGCAATAACTCATGACTCTCTCTACACGCGACAATATGCTCATTCCAATAGATAAATGCCTTCGTATCACCGGCGTTAAGCGCCTGATACAGACGATTGATTATAGGAAGATCGGTCTGAGCGATAGACTCTGCCAAATTCACTTCTATCCAGCTTTCAGTACTCGCGCTGTCGGTAAGCCAACCATTTTCAGTGGCGAACTCTAAGCCTTGTGAAAATGAAAAACCGCCCACCGGTAGATTAGCGCTGCATAACTGTAATAGTCGCTGAAGTTGTAATGGACTAGTTTGAGGAGCCAGCTTCATTTAATCCTCATGAGAGTGGCTATGACCATGATTGTGGCCTGATTTTCCATAAGCTCCACTCTCAGGCTCAAACACAGCAGGTGTTTTATTGATACTTAACCCGTAGTTTTCAGCAAGCTCTTCTAAAACATGATCGGGCTTAAAGCGTACCCACCGCTCACCAATTTGTAATGATGTATGGCGATTGCCCAAGTGATAACAAATTTTCGAGAAGCTCAGCCAATCATCTGCAATGGCGGTAGCCACATCTTCGGCTTTGCCTTTTACAACAATAAATTTACCGCATTCAGTTTTCAGTATTTCTCCAACAAGAAGTGGGTGTCCTCGTTCTAAAAATACGCCAATATCTATGCCCGTGTCTGTGGTACTTTTAATCCGCGCTTTCTTTCGGGTGTCATGGTCAAGGGTAATAGAATCATCAATATTCCCATGAATATGCGATAGACGTGTGTAAGCTAGTAACATTTATTTATTCCTTTAAAACAGACAGTACAGCTGTGCCAGTGGCAGTGTCGTTACTGGTTCACATGTGAGTAACTCCCCGTTCGCACGCACCTCATAGGTTTGAGCATCCACTTCAATAGTAGGTTGCCAACTATTATGGATCATGTCGTCTTTGCCTATGTTACGTGTATTTTTGCAAGCGCTTACCATACGTGTCAAACCAATTTTATCTGGTACCCCAGCATCTAAAGAAGCTTGAGACATAAATGTCATTGAAGTATTGGCAGGCGCCTGCCCATGTGCACCAAACATAGGTCTGTAGTAGACGGGTTGAGGCGTGGGTATTGACGCATTCGCATCGCCCATGGGGGCTGCCGCAATAAACCCTGACTTAATTATCATCGCGGGCTTGATACCGAAAAATGCAGGTTTCCAAAGCACTAAATCTGCGAGCTTCCCTATTTCGATAGAACCAACTTCATGGCTAATGCCGTGGCTAATTGCCGGATTAATTGTATATTTCGCAACATAACGCTTTAAACGAAAGTTATCATTTCGTTCAGTATCCGGCGCTAGGGGGCCACGTTGCTGCTTCATTTTATGTGCAGTTTGCCAAGTACGAGTAATCATTTCACCAACACGCCCCATCGCTTGGGAATCTGAGGCAATCATACTGATAGCACCCAAGTCATGCATGATATCTTCAGCCGCAATGCTTTCTTTTCGGATACGAGAGTCTGCAAACGCGATATCTTCTGGTATAGCCGGGTCTAAGTGATGGCAAACCATTAACATATCAAGATGTTCATCTATGGTATTGATTGTGTAAGGGCGCGTAGGATTAGTGGAAGAAGGTAATACGTTTGACTCGCCACAGGCGCGGATAATATCGGGAGAATGACCGCCACCTGCCCCCTCCGTGTGATAAGTATGTATGGTGCGCCCTTTAAACGCACCTAACGTATCTTCAACAAAACCAGACTCATTGAGTGTATCGGTATGAATTGCTATTTGAACGTCATACCGCTCCGCTACTGATAAACAATTATCGATAGAAGCTGGGGTAGTCCCCCAATCTTCATGCAGTTTTAAGCCACATACGCCTGCTTCAATTTGCTCTTCTAACGCAATAGGTAAACTCGTATTCCCCTTTCCTAAGAAGCCAAAATTCATAGGAAAATCATTAGTAGCTTGAAGCATTTTATGAGTATTCCAAGGTCCTGGGGTACAAGTGGTAGCGTTACTACCTGTAGCAGGCCCCGTTCCACCACCAATCATCGTAGTCACACCCGACATTAGCGCTTCGTCTATTTGTTGTGGGCATATAAAATGAATGTGCGCATCTATACCACCGGCCGTAACTATCTGACCTTCACCTGCAATTATTTCTGTGCCGGGTCCGATTTCAATATCAATATTGTCTTGAACATCTGGGTTACCAGCTTTACCAATAATAGCAATACGGCCATCTTTGATACCAATATCAGCTTTAATAATTCCCCAATGGTCCAGAATAACTACGTTCGTGATTACAAGGTCTGGCGTATCAAAACAGCTTGCTTGGCTTTGCCCCATACCGTCCCGAATTACTTTTCCACCACCAAATTTCACTTCTTCACCATACTCGGTAAAGTCTTTTTCCACTTCAAGCCATAAGTCCGTATCCCCTAAGCGAACGCGATCGCCAATTGTGGGCCCAAACATATGTGCATATGAATGTTTATCGATAGTTGCCATTAGCTCAATACCCCTTGTACTTTACCTTGAAATCCAATGACCGTACGGCTGCCTTGATAAGGGATCAAAGTTACCTCGCGCTCTTGCCCCGGCTCAAATCGGATAGCAGTACTTGAGGTAATGTCTAAACGGTAGCCTTTGGTGGCTTCCCGATCGAACTTAAGCGCATTGTTCACTTCATAAAAATGATAATGAGAACCTACTTGTATTGGACGATCGCCCGCGTTAGCCACTTTAATCTTAATACGAGGTCTACCCACATTCAGCTCGCGATCGCCTGAGTCTGTTTTTATTTCTCCGGGAATCATTTACCTATGCTCCTGTTAAATATTTAGACTTTTAAATAATAGGGTTGTGAATAGTGACGAGCTTTGTGCCATCTGGAAATGTGGCCTCTACCTGAACTTCTGGAATAAGCTCACTTACTCCTTCCATTACTTGCTCTTTGGTGAGTAGAGTGCGGCCATAGTCCATCATTTCTGCAACGGTTTTACCGTCTCGCGCGCCCTCAATTATTTCCATCGATATATAGGCCATTGCTTCAGGGTAATTAAGTTTAACGCCCCGCTTTAGTCGCCTTTCAGCTAACAAAGCCGCAGTAAAGATTAATAACTTATCTCGCTCTCTGGGTAATAAATCCATTCTAAGCTACCTTTTCATTCTATTTTTAAGTAAGCCAAATACGAGGAACATTAGCTTCTTTTTGGATGTAAATTGGCCTGATTGTTTTCCAAATACTGGTGAATATGGCTTTGCACTCTTCAGCATGGTCGCCTAGGTATCGCACTACTAATAGGTCTCTTATGTAAGTCACGCTCACTTTCTGGCTAGGTTTGTCGATGCCATCTGTATGTGCAATTTGTTCTCTTAAGCGATCTACCAACTGACTTTTCTCATTTACATTTATGCGTACTTTCGGCGCATGGGCCAACATAGTGGCAAAAACGGAGTGGTTATTGAGCCCCGCTACGTGTGCACAAACATTGTTATTTGGTGTCAGATTAATTCGGTCATGAAAATTAAGTTTACCGTCGATAAACACTCGATTTAGCTGAGTAAACCGGCCTTTCTTAAATGGCTGACCAGCAGCGGGTAACCCTAAGCAACTTATATCCCAGCCAATATAATGTGCTTGTGAACTCAACTTTAAGTCCAACTGGTTAATTGCGTCTGCGCCTTCATAAACGATAGTTTCGAGTGGAAAGTTTTCACAAATACCCTTGCCCAACACCTTAATGTTGCTTATTTGTGTTTGCTTACTGTCGCCGATTGCTAAATTGGTTCTTGCTCGGTAAAAACGATTGGCGCCTGGCGTTGTAATAAGCGCATGCGCTGAATCTTGAATACAAACTTCAATGTTGAGTTCATCACCCGAAACAATGCCTGCAGGAGGGTGAAGCAAGTAAACATGCGCACAATCTTTACCTTCAGGATAAAATGCCTTTTGCACATTTAAAGGCCCGCGACGGCTAGTTTTAACTAGCTGAGACACATTGCTTTTTATGGCAAATTCTAAGAATAAGCTAGCCAACCACTTATTTTTGAGACCTTTGAATGCACTGGCCTTATTTACAGAACTTGATGCACCCGATAATTTTTCATACGCAAACTCTTGTTTCATATCATCCATTTCAATACATAAGCTATACGGCTAAATACTTACTAACAAGTTCGTCGTTTAAATCCGGCATATCACCTGTAGCAATTACCTGACCTTTTTCCATCAATGCAAAAGTTTCACCCACCGCTCTTGCGAAGGGAAGCTTTTGCTCTACTAACACAATGGTTAGCCCTTGCTCTTTATTTAGCTTTAACAACACATCCCTAATGAGCTGGACAATATTTGGTTGGATACCTTCGTTAGGTTCATCCAATATCAAAATATCAGGGTTTAACACCAACGCTCGAGCTATCGCTAACTGTTGTTGTTGTCCGCCCGACAAGTCCCCCCCTCGTCTGTGCAACATTTCCTTTAACACAGGGAAGAGTTCAAATATATGCTCAGGTATGGTCTTACTAGTTTGCCTTTTGCAGTTTAAACTTATCTTCAAATTTTCTTCAACGGTTAGCTGAGGAAAAATATGACGCCCCTGGGGTACATAGCCTACACCTATCTCTGGTCGCGACTCTACCGAGGCTTTAGACATATCTTTATTGTTAATCGTGAGCTTGCCACCGCTTATTGGCAACAGCCCCATAATGACGTTTAGCAACGTAGTTTTGCCAACACCATTTCGGCCCATAATTACAGTTCGAGAACCCTTTTCTATTTTCAGGTTCGCATCCCAAAGAATTTGAGTACCGCTATATTGTTGATCAATATTCTGTAGTTCTATCATAATGTTAATGCCTTCGCATAGGTTTGATAATGCTTAATGATCAGTTTCTTCGCCTAAATATACTCGAATAACTTCTGGGTTCGACTGGATATCATTCATGGTACCTTCCGCAAGTACAGAGCCTTGATGCAGCACAGTAACTTGGCGAGCAATTGAGCGAACAAACGCCATATCATGCTCGACTACCACCACTGAGCGTTCGCCCGCTAATGATGTTAGAAGTTCAGCGGTGCGTTCCGTTTCTTGCCCCGTCATGCCTGCTACTGGCTCATCAACTAATAGCAATTTGGGATCGGCAGCCAATAACATACCTATTTCAAGCCATTGCTTTTGCCCATGGGACAATCGGCCTGCGGGATAATAGGCTTCATTTACTAACCCTATAGTTCGCAGGATGTTATCAATGCTGTCTTTTTGCTCTGGGGAAAGTTTATGAAACAAAGATGCCCAAATACCTTTGTCACCAGCCAAACTCAACTCTATATTCTCAAATACACTTAAGGCTTCAAACACGGTAGGCTTTTGAAATTTACGCCCAATACCTGCCAACGCGATTTCAGACTCATCCATACCAAGTAAGTCTATATTCTGTCCGAAATTAACTTTGCCCGAATCAGGCCGCGTCTTCCCTGTAATAACATCCATTAACGTGGTTTTGCCCGCACCGTTCGCCCCTATCAGGCATCGTAATTCACCTTTGTTGATATAGAGGTTCAAGTTGTTAAGCGCCTTAAAACCATCAAAACTTAGGTTTACATCTTCAACGTATAGAATTACACCATGGCGCGTATCTGGGTGCTTGCCAACTAGCTGCGGAGCTTTATTAGCAAATTGAGGACTCTTAGTAGTTTGAGTAGTCATCATTCTAATTCCTTTTTACTACCTACATGGTAGGGTGCTTCTTCTTTTGACGTTGTAGGCCCACTATTAAACATTGATAGTTTGTCGAAGATATTAGGTAGCAAACCGGCTATACCCTTTGGAAGTAACAGCGTGACCAATACAAATAGGCCTCCGAGAGCGAAAAGCCAAGCTTCTGGCATAATAGCGGTGAATCGGGTTTTCGCGTAACTCACTACAATAGCTCCGATGATCGCACCATAAAGAGTGCAGCGTCCGCCAATCGCAACCCACACCACCATTTCTATTGAGTTGAGCGGAGAAAACTCACCAGGATTTATAATGCCAACTTGCGGAACATAAAGGGCACCAGCTAAACCGGCTAGCATTGCAGATACAACGAATATCCATACTTTATAATGCTCTGGCTTATATCCTACGAAACGAACGCGGCTTTCTGCATCTCGCGTAGCGGTAATAACTCTTCCCATTTTTGAAGAAACTATAAAGTGACTAATGGCGTAACCAACTGCTAATGCAATAGCTGTAGCAACAAATAACGCAAGTTTGGTACTGGGGTTTTGCAAAGAGAAACTAAATATTTCTTTAAAATCGGTTAGTCCATTATTGCCACCAAATCCCATTTCATTTCTAAAAAAGGCCAACATCAACGCGTATGTCATTGCTTGAGTCATAATAGATAGATACACCCCACTTACTCGCGATCTAAATGCCAGTGTTCCAAAAATAAAGGCAAGCAACCCAGGCCCTAGAAACACCATCACAACCATCCAAATTGCACTGCTACTTCCCGCCCAAAACCAAGGAATTTCCGTCCAATTTAGAAAAACCATGAAATCTGGAAGGTCGGGATTACCATAAACACCTCTGTCACCAATTTGGCGCATAAGATACATGCCCATGGCGTACCCACCGAGTGTAAAAAAGGCTCCGTGCCCTAAGCTAAGCACGCCACAGTAACCCCATACTAGGTCTACGGCTAAGGCCAAAAGTGCATAGCACAAATACTTTCCTAAAAGACTTACTGTGTAGTCACTAACGTGTAACAAAGCACCGTCAGCGAAAACCAGATTACAAAAAGTTACGTAAGCCGTTGATAGAAATAAGACGCTCACCACTACATGAAGGTTGCTTAGCGCTTTAAACTTCTCTTGAAAAACGTTTGATAAAATAGTCATTAGTCTGCGCTCCTACCCTTTTGTGGGAATAAGCCTTTCGGACGTTTTTGGATAAACAATACCAAGCCTACCAGCACGATAATATTTGCCAGCACAGACCCCGTAATAGGTTCAAGAAATTTATTAATTGTACCGAGTGACATAGCCGCAACTAACGTTCCCCACAAGTTGCCTACTCCACCAAATACAACGACTAAAAATGAATCGATAATGTAGGCCTGACCTAGGTTTGGTCCGACGTTGGTCAATTGACTAAGCACTACACCCGCTACACCCGCAATACCCGAACCTAAACCAAAGGTAGCAGCATCTACCCAGTCACTTTTTATACTAAGCGCGCGTGCCATGTCCCTGTTTTGTGATACAGCGCGAACGTGCAAACCTAATGATGATTTTTTAAGGATTAACATCAGTGTAAAAAACACAACGAGCGAAAATATAATGATGTATAGCCGATTGTAGGTTAACGAAAAGACGGGATTTATAACCCAAGATCCCGTCATCCATTCAGGCGCCTGCACCTGTCTATTAAGTGGAGAAAAAACCGTACGCACTAATTGCTGAAGTATTAAAGATACGCCGAACGTAGCTAATAATGTCTCTAACGGGCGCCCTTTTAAGAAGCGAATTACGCCTCGCTCAATTAATACCCCCACAAACCCCGAAACTAAAAAGGCAGCGGGAATAGCCATTAATAGCGAATATTCGATAAGGGACGGAAAAGTAATTTGTATGACATATGTAGTATAAGCGCCCAGCATAATCATTTCGCCGTGCGCCATGTTAATTACACCCATCACGCCAAAAGTAATTGCTAAGCCAATTGCAGCTAACAATAATACTGAGCCTAAACTTAATCCAAAAAATACATTTTCAATAAATCCGTAGCGGCTGCGCTTTGCGTCTATATTTTTAATGACTTCATTGAGCGCCGCAGCTAGTTCTGCTTCTTGCGCATTGCGCTGACTTTGTGGCAATTCCCTTAATATATTTGCCATGGTATTTCGCACTTCAGGCTGCAGACTACTTTCTAAATCACTAACAGCAACTAGTTTGGCTTGATGCTCACCCGTTTTTAGCTGGTTTAATGAAAGCACCACATTCATTAATTCTGACACTTCTGGGTCTTCTTCTTTATCAAGCCGTAGCGTGATAGCGTCTAACCCCATCGTGGACGGATTGTCGAGTAACTGCTTTACGGCTTGTAGACGTACATCCTTATTAGGGGAATTTAAGTCTAGTACAGCGATAGCACTTCGGATTAAACCCCGCAGTCGGTTGTTTGTGCGTACCTTTCTAATTTTCGACTTTTTAACCGATGCGAGTTCTGAGTCATGCAATACATCAGTTAGTTCGTACTCTTTACCTACCTTTATAGCGGCAACAAGCAGCCTATTTGATTTGATATAGTACAAGTCACCGTTCAACACTAGTGACAATATTTCTCGGGTTTTTGGGTGAAGAACTTGGCTAATTTCTGTTACCAAAGATTCCATTTGGTTCAACTTCGCGCTTGGCAATTTAGCTGCGAGTGAATAAAGTGCAGCGTCATTCTCATTGCTAGGTTGAACGGTCTGAACATCTGCTGTTTGTGCATATACAGGTGCTTTACACAAGCATATTAAGCAGATGAATAACCAACTAACCCACCGGGTGTGCGTTCGAATCATCTTATATTCCTCTTATACAAAGCTTAATGCACAACGTTTAAGCCGCTTCTAGATGCTCTTGTACTAACAGTGGTAAATACACTCTATTTAAAGTACGTTTGGGATTCAGGCTCTTAACGTCATGGAGGCTGGCTACTTGTATGTCAGTAGCCAGGTTTACCCATTCTTTAAACCTTCTAACCCGAGCATTTACCTGTCGTCACATCAAAATTTCCGCAACGAAGTGGTGCAGTCCAGTCCGACATGAGGTTTTTTGAACTCGGTAGAAAGTCTGACCACGCATCACCAATCACTGTATCTGGTGTTTCCCAAACCACTTCAAATTGACCATCTTCTTGAATTTCGCCAATTAGCACGGGCTTCGATAGGTGATGGTTTGCATTCATAACTGCAATGCTTCCTGTGAGATTTGGCACTGCGATACCGATCATCGCTTGCTCTACTTCGTCTACATCTGTAGTGCCTGCTTTTTCTACCGCTTTTGCCCACATTTTGAAGCCAATATAAGTTGCTTCCATTGGGTCATTCGTTACACGTTCATCATCACCAATGTAGCGTTGCCAACCTTCGATAAATTCATCATTTTCATCTGATTCAACACTTTGGAAGTAATTCCAAGCAGCAAGATGTCCAACAAGAGGCGCTGCATCAAAGCCCGAAAGCTCTTCTTCACCTACAGAGAATGCCACCACTGGAATATCTTCTGCAGAAATGCCTTGGTTGCCTAATTCTTTGTAAAATGGAATGTTCGCATCGCCGTTAATTGTAGAAACCACAGCAGTCTTCTTGCCTGTTGAGCCGAACTTTTTGATCTCAGAAACAATACCTTGCCAGTCAGAATGACCAAATGGGGTGTAGTTAATAAGAATGTCTTCGTCTTTAACGCCTTTCGCATTCAGATACTCTTTTAATATCTTGTTTGTCGTGCGTGGGTATACATAATCAGTTCCTGCTAGAACCCAACGAGTAGCACCGATATCATTCATTAAATAATCTACCGCTGGTATAGCTTGCTGGTTAGGCGCTGCGCCTGTGTAGAACACATTCTTCGAAGACTCTTCCCCTTCGTATTGCACAGGGTAGAACAACAAGCCGTTGAGCTCTTCAATTACGGGCAATACGGATTTTCTTGACACTGACGTCCAGCAACCGAAAATCACATCGACCTTTTCCTGTGCCAGTAACTCCCGAGTTTTTTCTGCAAACAGCGGCCAGTTTGACGCGGGGTCAACTACCACAGCTTCTAGCTTTTTACCCAGGATACCGCCCGCTTTATTCTGTTCTTCAATCATCATCAACACTGTGTCTTTCAATGTTGTTTCTGATATTGCCATGGTGCCCGACAGCGAATGTAGTACACCTACTTTAATAGTATCTGCCGCTAACACGATTTGAGAGCAAAATGTACTAACTATAATTGTGCTGGCGAGGGCGATCTTTTTAAATTTCATTTGAGTATTCCTTTTATCAATGTGATTGAATTAGCTTAGAAAGTAACTAGTGCTTCAAGGGCCATAAGGTCTACATCTACCCCATTTTGTTCACCCATTCGGTATTCAAATACCACCCATAGGTTTTTGGTAAAGGTATAGCTTGGTGCAATCGTGATAGCGCTGCCATCTTCTACTTCTGCGCCACTTGCATCATCGATTGCATAGTCGTGATAACGTAAAGTAATAGCAAAATCGTTCATTGCGTAATTGCCCATGATTAAGTAACCAGAGGCTTCTGAATCGATGCCATAGCGATAGGCATAAGCTGGAGCGTTTTCTGAAGTGTTATATTCAACGGCAAGGGTGAGAGAGCCTTCTATATACGCGGCCCACAAATTTACCAGTGTGGTAGTTTCATCTGTTCCGTCGAGCTTGTCGCTTGAATAAAAAGCTTTTGCAATTGTGGCTTCAGTGGGCGTAACTGCTAACATTGCTTCAAACGCAGGATGATCTGTATCCCTGTTCTCACCTTCTAAGTCCCCTAAATCGTTAACCAATGACAAGGCAACTTGGTAGCCATTTCCCTTGTAAAAACCTGAAACTCCCTGCTGATAACCACCGTAAAAGTATGCGGCATAGCCAGTTCCTGAGTACTGATAGAGACCCGTTGGTTCTTCCGTTTCCCAACCTGTATAACTAAGAAAACGTCCTGCTTTTACACTAAAATTTTCTGATACTGCGTAGGAAATAAAAGCTTGTTCAATGTCGACTTCCTCTCCAGTTCCGTTGTCTTGGTATTCCAAGTCAACTTGCGCTGAAAACTTACTGTCAAAACTATAAAGAAAATCTATTTCGAATTGATCTAAACCGGATGACTGTTCGGTGCCAACTCCTTCAACGTCAACTGACGACCACGACATATCAATAAAGCCAGTAACCGAAAGACTGTCAGTTAATTTAAATTTATCGTCCGCGTGCGCCGTACCTGTGAGACTCAAAGCGATAAATCCAACGGCCGCGGCTGGTTTTAATGTTTGGGCTAGTTTCATTTGCATTCCTTTATTAAAGTAATCAGCACATGGTCAGTGAGCTCTATTTATTGTGTTTATTTCCAACACGTTCATTATGAGTTTTGAATGCAATGAAAAGAATGCGCAAAAGCACGCAACCACCTACGTATAAATACGCATGGTTAAGTGGTTTAACTTATGTAAGATGGGAAGATCTAAACAACGAAAGTTCGTTGATAAATAATGTATTTCTTTGTAATAACTCAAAAAAACGTAGCACTTTAAAATGCAATCTAATCAAAAAATAATTCCGACCCGACGCAGTTACAATAAACTTGTTGCGAATGAAATGATGGAAGATTTCGCTTTGCGTTTTACCGCGAAGAAAGCTCGAAAGTGGTCTTTGAATAAGGTTGCAGGAACTGCCCTCGGGATTGTTTCTTTTCTCGTACTAGAAGCTATTGGTGGTGCCGCCACAATTAATTTTGGGTTCATTAACGTGGCATGGGCGATATTGTCTGTGGTGCTTGTTGTATTTTTGACCGGCACGCCTATCAGTTACTACGCGGCAAAATACGGCGTTGATATCGACCTATTAACCAGAGGGGCCGGATTTGGTTACATAGGCTCAACTATAACCTCACTGATTTACGCCTCTTTTACGTTCATTTTTTTCGCACTTGAAGCCGCTATCATGGCGATGGCCTTGCACATCCTATTTGGCATATCTTTAGCAATCGGGTATGTGATTAGTGCATTGCTAGTACTTCCATTAGTTACGCATGGGATTAGTTATATAAGCCGATTCCAGGTTTGGTCTCAGCCTATTTGGGTAATACTTCAATTAGTGCCTCTCCTTTTCGTGTTTCAACACCCTGACAGCAACTTCAAAGACTGGATTGCTTTTACTGGAATTGGCGAAAATGAAACCGAGGCACGCAATTTCAACTTACTTTTATTCGGAAGTGCATCCGCTATATTGCTTTCCCTAGTTGCGCAAATTGGTGAGCAGGTAGACTTTCTGAGATTTTTACCGGAAAGACCCAAAGCTGGCAGGTTTAAATGGTGGTTAGCTTTGATAGCTGCTGGCCCTGGATGGATTTTTTTTGGCGCATTAAAATTATTTTTAGGGTCTTTTCTAGCGTACTTTGCACTTACTCAAGGTGTGGATATTGACTTGGCAGATGACCCGGCACACATGTATAACCTAGCTTTTAGCTTAGTTTTTGATAACCCAACTATAAGCCTTATCGTTGCCTGTAGCTTTGTGGTTATTTCTCAGTTAAAAATTAACGTCGCCAATGCGTATGCAGGCTCGTTAGCATGGTCTAACTTTTTCTCTCGTGTAACTCGCACTCATCCCGGTCGAGTGATATGGACCGTGTTCAATGTAGTCATCGCACTATTGCTAATGGAGTTAGGTATATACCAAACGATAGAGACCATGTTATCCGTTTATTCTGTATTGGTATTGTCATGGCTAAGTTCTGTTGTAGCTGACTTAATAATAAATAAGCCGCTAGGCATTAGCCCCAAGCACATTGAATTTAAACGTTCTCACTTATACGACATTAATCCTGTGGGAATTGGCGCAATGTTCATATCTTCTTTCATCGGTATAACGGGCCATTACGGCTGGTATGGTGAAACAATTCAAGCTCTTGCCTCTTACCTTGCCTTTTTCTTACCTTTTATCTTAGTTCCTGTCATTGGAAAACTCACCGGTGGTAAATACTATTTGGTTGATAATAAAGTAGCTATTACACAAACCAGCTGTGTATGTTGCATTTGTGAAAATGAATTTGAGCAAGAGGATATTACTTTTTGTCCAGCATATAGTGGGGTCATCTGCTCGCTGTGCTGTTCATTAGATGTGAAGTGTGGAGATATCTGTAGGCCAGAAGCTACGCTCTTTGCACAGTCACAGATATTTTTTCATCGTTTTTTAAGTATCGACCTTCTTAAAGCCTTAACGACCCCTATGTCACAGTTTATAGCGCTAACATTTGCGCTAAGTTGTGTTAGCGCCAGTATTCTATATTTAGTTTACCTTCAAGTACCTTCTACCTCAGGTGCAAATGTCCTTTTTGCAGATATGCTAATTAAGATATTTTTCTTGCTCTCTATCATTGTTGGCATACTAAGTTGGCTATTTGTTTTAGCAAGAAACGCTAACAAAATAGCCCTTAAAGAACTTCGTTCCCAAGCGTCAGCTTTGGCCGATGAAATAGGAGCCCACGAAGTAACGTCCATTGCGCTTGAAAAAGCAAAGAATGCTGCTGAGGCTGCAAATGAAGCCAAGAGCCGATATTTAGCGGGACTAAGCCATGAGCTGCGAACGCCATTAAATGTGATGCTAGGTTATTCACAGCTATTAGGTAAAGATGTTAGTTTAAGTGAAAAACAACGAGACACTATGGGCATCATGCGAAGAAATGGGGAGCATCTTGCCAATTTGATTGAAGGACTGTTGGAAATATCAAAAATAGAAGCTGGCCGCCTAACACTTCACCGAGATGAATTTAATATTAGAGCTATATTGAAACAACTCATCGATATGTTTGAATTGCAGGCAAGTAACAAAGGTCTCAATTTTCACACTAACATCAGTACAAAGCTTCCCGATGTAGTGGTTGGTGATAAGCAAAGACTTAGGCAAATATTGATTAATTTGATCTCTAACGCCATCAAATATACAGAGGCCGGTCATGTTAAATTCGATGTTCAGTATAGAAATGAAGTCGCGATTTTTGTCGTTGTAGATACAGGCTCAGGTATAAGCGAAGCGCATAAAGAAACTATTTTTCAGCCCTTTGAGCAAATTAGAAACACCCATACACAGGCGATTGGTGGCACTGGGTTAGGATTAACGATATCTCGCTCTTTAACCGAATTAATGGGCGGTGAACTTAGCTTCAAAAGTTTACTAGGGAAAGGTTCAACCTTTACTTTGCGCTTAATGCTTCCACGCATTACTCAAAATCAAACCACGCCGGAAAATCATAGCCAACATGTTTGCGCATACTCAGGCACGCGTAAAACTATACTGGTGATAGACAATGAGCCTCATCAACAGCAGTTGCTTAAAGATGTATTAACTCCACTTGGTTTTATTGTGTTGCTAGCGGAAAATGAGAAAAAAACGTTTTCTCAATTAGAAAGTCACCACATCGACTTAATTACACTAGATGTAAAACTGTCTAACGCAAGTGGATGGGATCTGCTGTCCACACTACGGATGGATAATTGGTTAATGCCCGTACTCATGGTATCGGCAAACGCTCGTGAGTTAGAGCAATATACGGCTCACACAAAATTGCATAACGGGTATATTTCAAAGCCGTTCAATTTGGACAATTTATTCAATCAGATTGGGCAGTTGTTAGCACTTAATTGGGAATATTCTCCCGATAAAACCGAAAGCATAACGCAGATAGAAAAGCAGCAACGAACGCCCGTTACATCTGACCACTACAGGGAATTGATCACACTAGCTGAAATTGGGTATTTATCTGGGTTTAATAGCAAACTAACGGAAATAGAAACCCATCATTATTTTTCCCCTGATGTAGAATCAAATATAAAGCAACATATTTCCCAATGTAACTTTCCAGAAATAATCAGATATTTAGGTGAGTGTATTCATGAATAATATCAGTGATGTCGTGCTAGTTGTCGATGACTCCCCCGAGTCTTTGGGGATGCTAAATGTTGCGTTAAATACCCAAGGCTTTACTGCTCTGGTAGCGTTAAATGGAGTACAAGCATTAGCCATTGTAGAGAAAGTAAAACCTGATGTAATACTTTTGGATGCCGTTATGCCCGAGATGGACGGCTTTGAAACCTGCAAGAAGCTGAAAGAAGCACTCCCCAATACACCTATAATTTTTATGACAGGCCTTACCGAAATCGATGATGTGGTTAAAGGTTTCGACGCTGGCGGTATCGATTACGTAACAAAGCCCATTGCCCCCGATGAGGTCATCGCTCGAATTAAAACTCATATTCAAACTGCAAAGATAGCCTTGAGCGCCCAAAGTGCACTAGATAGCACAGGTAGTAACACTTTTTGTGTAAGCTCAGAAGGCCGGTTATCCTGGGCTACGCCTAACGTTCATCAATTTATCGAAAAGATATGTGGTGAGGATACTAGCCCTTGGGCAAGCATTTCGAAAGAACTGGCTCCATGGCTTCAAAGTGAAAATTTAGAAGAATCGTCGATATTAACAATACATAGTTTCTCATCGCCACTGCAAATAAAGTATCTAGGTGTACAAGCACCGCACCATCTATTTAAAATAGTAGAGCCACCCACCAGTAAAACCCACCTTTGCTTGCAGGAAAAGTTACCGATTACTAAGCGAGAGTCTGAAGTGCTGTATTGGATTTCTTTTGGTAAAACGAGTTGGGAAATATCTCAAATTCTCGACATGAGCCCACGTACCGCAAATAAACACCTTGAGCAGATTTATAAAAAGCTGGGCGTTGATAACAAAACATCGGCCGCAGCAATCGCGCTTAGGCTACTAGAGCGTTCGTGATTTAGTATCCATAGGCTTTAACCCATATTCTGTAGCCCTCCTTTCTAACTAAACGCCGTAAACGTAGAACCATTAAAACCTACAGCCAAAGAAACACCAAAACCTATAAGTTGAAAGACATTAAAACCTATAAGTGATATAACACTAAAACCTATAAACAATGATTGATAGCTGGTCACTATTATGAGTAATAGTTGGAGCGAACATGAATGACATATCACAAAAATTAGCAGATTCGCTCGAGCAGTTACAACAACTTCAAGAGTCAGGGGCTGTTGCCGTCCAGTCAAGGCAACTTAGCAGAGTACATCGAGAGCGGCTATTGAAGCATGGGTTTATTCGCGAGGTCATTCGGGGTTGGTACATACCGGCGATGCCAGATGAAAAGCCGGGCGACAGTACATCTTGGTATACTTCTTTCTGGGGCTTTTGCGGCGCTTATTTGTCACAGCGATTCGACAATGCCTGGTGCCTCTCACCTGAACAATCAATTAGCCTGCACATCGGCGATAGAACCGTACCTCAGCAATTACTCGTGCGCTCGCCTAAAGGCAATAATAAACCTACTGCCTTTTTACACAACACCTCCATTTTTGATGTCAGGTTGAACATGCCAGCCACAGAATACATTGAAAACTTGGAAGGGCTAAATGTCTATAGCTTAGCGGCTGCACTTGTTTACTCTTCGGCGAACCAGTTTCAAAATGCGCCTATCCAAATACGTACTGCCTTATCGATGGTGACAGATGCATCCGACGTACTATCCGTTTTACTTGCAGGTAATCACAGCGTGATTGCTGGCCGTTTAGTGGGCGCCTTTAGAAATATCGGCCGGGATCTGATTGCTGACAATATCTTAAAGGGCATGCAAGCGGCCGATTTTAAAGTGCAGGAAGAAGATCCATTTGCAGAAAAAGTGCAGGTAAACTTTGGTCGTCGTGATGTGTCGCCCTATGTTAATCGAATGAGGTTAAAGTGGGCACAAATGCGTGAAAGTGTTATCGCTCACTTCCCTGAACAAATACAACAAAGCGTCGACATCGAAACCTATATGGCCGAAGTGGAAGACAAATACGTTACAGACGCATACCACTCACTGTCTATTGAAGGCTATCGTGTGACTCACGAATTGATTGAACTGGTTCGCTCTGGTAATTGGCAAGCTGAAGGTTCTGACGAGAGTAAAAGGCATTTAGATGCCATGGCCGCTAAAGGCTACTGGAATGCATTTCAGGAAGTTAAAAAAGCCGTGTTAGCGGTATTAGAGGGTAAGAACGCTGGCGATGTATTGGAACAGACACACAGCGATTGGTATCTGGCTTTATTTGGCCCAAGTGTGGCTGCTGGTATTATTAAGCAGTCGGATTTGGCTGGTTACCGGACAGGACCAGTCTATATTCGTCAATCTATGCATACTCCACCAGGTAGAGAAGCGGTTCGCGATATGATGCCGATACTCTTCGACTTGCTCGCAGAGGAGAAAAATTCAGCCGTCAGAGTGGTACTGGGGCACTTCATTTTCGTCTACATCCATCCTTACTTTGATGGCAATGGCAGAATGGGAAGATTTGTTATGAATTTAATGATGGCATCGGGTGGCTATCCCTGGACAATTGTACCCGTCGAACGACGAGACGAATATATGCAAGCGTTGGAAGCTGCCAGCGTCAACCAAGATATCGTGCCCTTTACAAAGTTCTTGGCATCGTTAGTTTAATCAGTCTTAGTTTAGGGGAAGTGGGCATCGGGGGGCTGTCTGTGATTCGGTCATTAGATGAACAGCTCCCCCATTGTTTTGCATCGTTAGTATTCGGAGTTGTAGTCGCCAATCTCACCAGAGGACTAGTTCTGCAACCACATTTTGTGAATAAAGCAGTGCGAATATACCAAATATTTATACGCAATCAGAGACAAAATATGACCCTCTTGTTTAGTGCTTTTTCGAACAGTGAAGGTGGTTCATCCCCGTGGGCACGGGGAACACTCTCAATCAGGAAATCTTTGATGAACTCTAAACGGTTCATCCCCGTGGGCACGGGGAACACGACCCGCCACCAACATCTACACGCTGGCCTGACGGTTCATCCCCGTGGGCACGGGGAACACCGATTTCGGCTCCTTTTTATAGCGAACCATATCCGGTTCATCCCCGTGGGCACGGGGAACACTCAGGTTGAAGTAACAACATAACACTGTTGCGCGGTTCATCCCCGTGGGCACGGGGAACACCTTTCAATGGCACGAAGAGTCTCACCTGTACGCGGTTCATCCCCGTGGGCACGGGGAACACGCAAAAAGAAAGGCCCGCAAGAGGAAATGCTACGGTTCATCCCCGTGGGCACGGGGAACACACACATACGTGATATTCGCGTTTAATCACTGCCGGTTCATCCCCGTGGGCACGGGGAACACTCTCAAAACGCCTTGTCTCTCCAAGTGTCACCCGGTTCATCCCCGTGGGCACGGGGAACACTGGAAGCTACGGTAAGCGGCAGTGATGTTGAACGGTTCATCCCCGTGGGCACGGGGAACACGCATCATCTTCAATGGTCCAGTAGTCTGAACACGGTTCATCCCCGTGGGCACGGGGAACACTTAGCTATCAAAGCCTGGCTACAACTAAATAACGGTTCATCCCCGTGGGCACGGGGAACACACCGTCTTGGTATGGTTTAAATATACGCCTCCCGGTTCATCCCCGTGGGCACGGGGAACACATATTCACGTAATTGAGCCGCTTGTTTCTAATCGGTTCATCCCCGTGGGCACGGGGAACACAATAGAGAGAGGCCCCGAAGGATCTCCCGATGCGGTTCATCCCCGTGGGCACGGGGAACACTGTGTGGCGCTTACTGGTTTGCGCCGGTTTCGCGGTTCATCCCCGTGGGCACGGGGAACACTTGTTAACGGTTAACTCGCCTTCTACTTCGCGCGGTTCATCCCCGTGGGCACGGGGAACACGCTTGAATACCATGATGATGAAACGGCGATCACGGTTCATCCCCGTGGGCACGGGGAACACCTAAAATCTGCTGCAGAACTCTTTTGGCGCGCCGGTTCATCCCCGTGGGCACGGGGAACACTAACTATTACGAAGCGCTGGAGTTTGCTAAAACGGTTCATCCCCGTGGGCACGGGGAACACGAAGACATTGTAAAGTCCATTCAGTTGCCAGGCGGTTCATCCCCGTGGGCACGGGGAACACTAATAGACCTGGCTAAAACTATCTGCTGGTTGCGGTTCATCCCCGTGGGCACGGGGAACACGCTTGAAAAATATGATTCAAGTGGTTCATTATCGGTTCATCCCCGTGGGCACGGGGAACACTCCTGAACCACCCACCTCAATAGAGCCCGACGCGGTTCATCCCCGTGGGCACGGGGAACACCTGGTCCTGCCATTTACGTGTCTGGAGTTTTCCGGTTCATCCCCGTGGGCACGGGGAACACCACTTAGGACAAAAGAAGCGGCTTCAGATAACCGGTTCATCCCCGTGGGCACGGGGAACACTCACACGATTGGTCGCAACCACCATTCAAGCCCGGTTCATCCCCGTGGGCACGGGGAACACCCAGACTCACGTAGGTCTGAGTTGATTGGACGCGGTTCATCCCCGTGGGCACGGGGAACACGCCCGGCTTTATAACGGCTCTGGCGTTTATAACGGTTCATCCCCGTGGGCACGGGGAACACTTTGGAAGAAAACCGCTAAGGTACTCGATGAACGGTTCATCCCCGTGGGCACGGGGAACACCCAGAACGCGGCAGCATTGAACACTTAAAAACCGGTTCATCCCCGTGGGCACGGGGAACACTAAGTGATTTAAGGATAAGGCGTGACGGAACGCGGTTCATCCCCGTGGGCACGGGGAACACAATGGCGTGAAACTACTAACAGTGGCATTACGCGGTTCATCCCCGTGGGCACGGGGAACACAACTTCCAAGCCTGACCCTGCTGACAATTCAACGGTTCATCCCCGTGGGCACGGGGAACACCGGTGCCTGGACCACGCTTCAAGTATCTCATGCGGTTCATCCCCGTGGGCACGGGGAACACTGAAGAAGTCGTTCGTTCTCCTGCTGGTTGCGCGGTTCATCCCCGTGGGCACGGGGAACACTTAAAAGTACGTTAAATGCCATATTTGGTCCGCGGTTCATCCCCGTGGGCACGGGGAACACTGGCATACTATTGAATATACCTCGTTTAATCTCGGTTCATCCCCGTGGGCACGGGGAACACCTGTTGAATATTCTAAAGCTAATTTATACGAGCGGTTCATCCCCGTGGGCACGGGGAACACCCGCCGAAGCCCATTCCGTCAATCTGTTTTGACGGTTCATCCCCGTGGGCACGGGGAACACGCTGGTTTTAACAATGTCGTCAAGGTCATGGCCGGTTCATCCCCGTGGGCACGGGGAACACTGCATGCGTTACGTTGAACCATTGCATTTCTGCGGTTCATCCCCGTGGGCACGGGGAACACCGGTCGGTATGGCAGGTCGTCCACTTCCTGAGCGGTTCATCCCCGTGGGCACGGGGAACACTTCGTAAATGGTAACGGGGCCATTCATCCAGCCGGTTCATCCCCGTGGGCACGGGGAACACACGTAGCGACTGTTGGGTTCGGTGGCGGTCAACGGTTCATCCCCGTGGGCACGGGGAACACAGCGTCAGCGGTCAATCCAACCTGTGGCGCAACGGTTCATCCCCGTGGGCACGGGGAACACTTCTTTAATTTTGCGCGATAAATTGCGAGACCCGGTTCATCCCCGTGGGCACGGGGAACACTTACCAACATACCTACTAAGCAACCCCATAGCCGGTTCATCCCCGTGGGCACGGGGAACACGCGGCGCTCATTAAATTGGGTGCCAATCTTTACGGTTCATCCCCGTGGGCACGGGGAACACGCCCTCCTGCCATCTCTAGAGACATAGAAGCTCGGTTCATCCCCGTGGGCACGGGGAACACCAGATGCTATTGCTGCCACTGCAGGGGGAAGGCGGTTCATCCCCGTGGGCACGGGGAACACACCTGGGGGCTTACCTTGAAGTTGATCTTTCACGGTTCATCCCCGTGGGCACGGGGAACACTCTAATTATAGACAGTTGATCTATAAAAGAAAAAATAAAAGTTAAAATTCTACCAACTTTTTAAAGAACAGAATTATGAATTTTGGTCAGAATCAATAGGTAAAAATCGGACCAATCTTAGTCCATCAACGTCAATAGGTTCTCGTCTATTTTCACCGAAAGTCTGAAATTCAAAGCCAGATTCATTATTGGTTGCCCATGCCATTACTGCATTTCCTTCATCAGCCAACTCGGTTATCTGATACCAAATCATTTCGCGAACTCGCCTTGAAACATTCCCAACGTATACACCAGCTCTAACTTCTAATAACCAAACAGCAAGCCGTCCTCTCAATCTAGGGGGCACAGCTTCTGTCACCACAGTTAACATTGTCATTATACTTATCCCGTTCTGTGCCCTTCGTTTCCGATATTCTTAGGCTCTGGTATAACCGGTGGTTGACTATCCCTAGGGGGCTCAGGAGGAGTTATCTCTCCAGCACTCAAGACGTCTTCAATTAAAGGAATAAGGCGGTTTAATAGTTTGGTTTCTCGGAAAATATTGCGGCAAGCAACGCGCACTTCTCTATCAGGACTGCGAGGCCGTTTCGAGGCTATTTTGAATGCTTCTGGTACTACGGATTCGAATTTTACTATATCAGCCATGTCATAAACGAATGACAATGGCTTACCTGAATGAATAAACCCAATCGCAGGGGCGTACCCTGCGGCTAATATTGCTGCTTCGGTTACGCCATATAAACAAGACGTGGCTGCGCTAATGCATTGATTAACGACATCGCCTTTATCCCAATCTTTGGGGTCGTACTTTCGGCCTCGCCATTCAACACTATACTGCTTAGCAAGCAGTTCATAGGTTTTACGCACGCGTGCTCCTTCAATACCGCGCAGTTGATCTACACTTCGTCTTTCTGGGGCAGGTTCTCCAAATCGTAGCTCAAACATTTTACGAACCACTTTCAATCGCAAGTTCTCATCAAGTGCCAGTTTGGCTTGATACAACAATTTGTCTGACCGTGCGCCACCGGGTTGACCTGCGGCATACAGCCTCACCCCAGCTTCACCGACCCAAATTAACAGAGTACCAACTTGCGCTGCCAGTTTTATCGCAGCATGAGATACCCGAGTGCCAGGCTCAAGCATTATGCATACAACCGAACCCACGGGAATGTGCATGCGCTCGCCATTGACCTCATCGATTACCACAAACGCACCATCTTTGACGTCGATTCGCCCCATCCCAACGAAAATCATAGAATTGCGATCTTTAATAGGAATAGGTTTAAGTGGAATAAATGCCATATTTACTCCTTTAATAATGGATTTTTGGAGGTATTTGCTGCAATCAGGACCTGCATTTGCTGAATGGCTAATTGGTTCAGTTTTACAATCCTCTCTGATTGCTTAATGCCCTGCTGAATAAAATAGGCATTCATGGATTCCATATTAGCTGAACAAACAAGTTGATGAATGTTGGCGTGATCGCGCATATTGCCGCTGAGCTGAGGGTTTTTATCGCGCCATTGCTTAGCCGTAACACCAAAAAGTGCAACATTTAGCAGATCTGCTTCGGTGGCGTATACACAGGCTATTTGTTGGTTATTTAGCGTTTCCGGAATGAGGTGCTCTTTTACCGCATCGGTATGGATCAGGTAATTCACTTTTGCGAGATTACGTCGAATATCCCAGCCAAGTTGTTCGAACTCTTGTTCTTTTAAACGTTGGAACTCTTTAATCAAATAGAGTTTAAACTCAACAGAAATCCAGCTGGCAAACTCAAAAGCAATATCTTTTTGTGCGTAGGTACCTCCATAGCGACCGGCCTTTGAAATGAGTCCAATCGCATTGGTTTTCTCTATCCACTGTTTGGGCGTTAGTGTGAAACTATTCAACCCTCCTTCTTTTTTAAAGTCATCGAATTGGATGACTTTAAAAAGAGATTTATTGAGTTGCTCCCAAATACCTAAAAACTCGATGGTATTTCTGTTCCGCAACCAATTACCGATTATCACACCGGTTCGGTCTTTATTTTTGAACCGGGCAATATCTGTAATACAAATATACTCCACGCCTTCCTGGGTCATGGTTCCGATTGTTTGTTCAAGAGCTTGCAGTTTGGGTTTCATAAACGTCCCTGTTTAGTTTTTTACGCTCGTTTAATCATCATTAATCCGCAGCCCATTCCTTTGGCTCTGCCAAATCCCTTGGCGTATTGATTAATGAATTTTAGTGGGTCTTGAACTGTTAACATGCCCTGATAATCAACGCTTGAAAACTGTATCTGATGACGTTTTTTCTGAACCTTGTGCTGGGTATAGCCATCAATGGACGGTTGGAAATCCAGAGTAATCCCCCATTCATCCAACCTTTTCTCGTTATTTAACCAATTAATCGCAGCCTGTTCCATATGCATCTTGAGCGTTTGTGCATCCGGTAATTCGTCTTTAACGTTATACTTCGCCTGCATCATCACATCATGGCGGCGCTGCTTTCCATCCTCACCTTTTACACAAACGGTAGGATTAACTCTCAGCTTGAATGACAGCCGTTGCCCTTTTTTTAATTTAGGCTCAAATACTTTGGTTACACACGAAAAGATAGGTAGGCTTGCTTGCGGTTCAGTTTTGGATAAAACATAAAATTCCGGCATGCCCGTTATACCCATTTCTTCCCGATACAGAAAAGATCTTTCTGTAACATTTGAAAATAACTGCCATATTAACTGGTGTGATGCGTAAACTCCGTTGCGTTGAAGCTTTGCTAATTCTTGGGCTGTTTGCGGGCTCGATACCATTGTGACTTTTGATAAAAACATTATTTAGCCTCCCGCAATGTTAATTGATGCATAGTTCGCTTTTTAAACTGCCAGCGTCCACGATGCACAGGCTCATCCCAAGGTTGGTAAGACTGGGTGAGTTCATCGTCGAATTCCGTCGCATTGCCCTCCCAAAAATAAGTTACGAAGCCGTTAGCACCAAACCAATATTTGTCTGATTGTTCTGAAACAACGGGGGGAAAATCGGTATCTAAGGCTTGCTGCAACGTCTCAGTTTCAATAGTCTTTGGTGAAAGAGGTAAACTAAGAGGACAAGATTTACGCCCTAAGTAGAGGGGAAATACTGGTTTTTCCAACGCGGCCTTTATGGCTGAAAGAGCTACTTGGGGGTTAGCCCTTAACCAAACAGCCACTACCCAAACCCCATCACAGCGGTAATCCCGGCTGGATAATACCGTATTTAATTTTGCTTCACTTAGCTCGCTTTTACGAGTTAAATGGGTCACGCCTCTTTTTTCTGACGGCACCTGGGCGGTATGATAATCTCGCAATATGGAGCTGGGTACACATTGCTTCACGCCAAACGAAACACTTTGCTGTAGCGCTTCGAGTTTTTCAGCATTATCTGTGGTAATTCCCAATGCAGCACCGAGCAAGCCTAATAATGCTGAACGCGTGGGAGCAATGGCCGTGGCTCTATCTCCTCCCACTGCTGGCACGCCCCAACTCGCCATTGGACCGTAGAGCCGAAAGACTAAATATTCTTTCATTGTTACGCTCCAATTACTTTGCAACGAAATCTAATAGTTCGTTTAACGTACCTTCACCTTTCACAGCGTTAATTGTGTAACGCGCATCCGCACACTTGCCGTAAACCGCATCAAAATTCGCCGCTTGTTTTTCTATTGCAGTAATCGCCGCATCAGCCATATCGTCGTCATGAACCGGCCTAAGATATGCTACTGACAATGACCGTGGTTGTTGTTCACCAACTTCAGCCATGACATAACTGGCATACGCGCGTGATGCGAAACTGTTTTGCTTGCCTTTGGGAGAGACTTTTACCGCAGCTTCGGTCAATGCTTTTATGGCGTTGTCGGCCAAGGCTTCGTTACCACCAAGGTTTTCGACTAGTTGAGATTTGTTAATGCAGATGTAGCTATAAAACAACGCCGCCGCAAAGTTTGCTTCACCAATGTGGGCTGAGCCAGCATCTGTTTTACCATCGTTCAAATCGTCAACGGCGGTAAAATAATCATCTTCTACCAGCACTTTATGAACGCTGATTGAATGGGCAACCTGACACGCCGCTTCGACATTAAACTCAGGGCTGGATGCCAACATTCTGCCGAATAGGGCGATGTCGACAGACGTCCGGTCTGCTTTTAACAATTTCAATTCTTCAGAGCTTGGATCTCGCTGTTCATTGCAAAGTAGCTCTGCCAGTGCCAAAACAGCTAGTTTTTCAGCTGTACTGATATGTGCAAGTTGCTCAATTTCTAAAGGCTTGTCTTTTTTAACTTTGCCAAAAACTCCGGCAATAGCTGAAGCCCAGGTCGTTGCTTGCTTCTCTTTTACGCCGCCAGCAATCATGATGTTAAATACCTCTTCACCGAGCTTTTTGGTGCGAACGCCTATTTCACCGGACATGGCTTCTTCAAATAACTCAGAAACGCGCCAGTTTCTCTTTAAACTTTGTGAGCTCACACGTAATCGATCAAACCCGCCCATTTTAGCTGTTTTGGGTCGTCCGAGATCGTCACGGTTTAAGTTTGAGGGTGCGTATGAAGTCAGTAAGTGAAGTTGAATAAATTTGCTCATTTGATTAATCCTTTTTTCATAAAATAGTTGTTTAGGCGTATATGTTTAATTTGCCTGGTAGTAATCCATTGCCCAACGTACCGCAATGCGTTTGTCAGCTTCTCGGGGATAATTTGACGTTAGTTCCTGGTACCAACAACAGGTATCTTTGGCTAACTGCGTTACTGATGCTTTGCCTTTTAGTTGTTTTAAAATTCGCCTAATTCGACGTAAAAACTCTTCTGGCGCTTGCGCCTGTTGCAATTGAGCGAAACGCAATTCACTCACCACAGGTTTATCCCCATCGCCCTTTCTCCCGGCTAATTTAGCAAAGCTTTCAGTATGGTTGTCTGACACAGAAACAAGAGCGCCGGCAACCGCTGCCCAACAAAGCATGTTTTCGCTAACTTGCTTGTCACTGCCTTCAGTTATATCACTACTTAACGATAACCAAAGCGCTCTGAATCCTTGTGAGAGCAACACCGCATCAATAGATTCAGCTCTTTTTAATTCGGCTTTCCATGCAGTGGGAGCAGCCTGGATCCCCTCTTTTTTCAATTCACTCGCGCTAGCATACATAGATTTCCACCAGCGAAGTGCCGTTGATACCCCGCGTTGAAGTAGCTCTTTATTCATTAGTTGGCCTCCTTATTCGGCTCAATTTGGTGCTCCGTTTCAAATTTTTTGAATGATTTTGAATACAGCCCTTTTAACAGGTTTTTTCTTGCTCCAATTCGCTTCTCCATAGTGCGTTCAGAACCCAGTTCAGATAGCGCATATTCATCGAATAAAGACAACGCAACATTCCTAAGAGTGGACAGCCACTGTTTTGCTTCCATTGAGGTTAAGTACAGGGAATCACTACTCATCAACTGCTGCACGGCCGCGAAGAACGCAGATTGAGTTTGTTGCCAAAAGGCGGTTTCAATAAAACTAAAATCCCCTTTTGCATCACCGGGTTTATCAAACCACGCCGATTTTATCTGGCTGCGACAATGCCAAAGGGCATCATTAGCGATAGTCTGAAGTTGTTTAATGTAGTCAAGAATGTGTTGTTGCTTAGCCGATGGAACCTGAAAAAGCGGCATGGTTTCTGAGTACCAACCACGTGCTTTCATGTTGTCCATGTCGTAGCCAAAAACCCATAGTCTGGCTTGTGCCGTTACATCCTCTAAAATGTCATCGTTGACCAGATGATTAAAAGAACGAACTACACTTGCACACATCTGCTGGGTTTTGCCGCCATCGGGTGAGCCCGTCAGTGTGAGTACGTCCCAGATCTTATAGGTAATGCCGCCAGGTTGACCTTTTATAGACAAATCTTCCTGGTCCGGCTTTTTTAAGTCACGCTTATACGGTGTAAGGGGGTGTGACCACGAGCCAGCATAATTGGCACCATAATTCTGAGTCTTATAGAGTTTCACCAGCTGGCTACAAGACTTTCCGGTAAGACTGCATTCGCCAGCAACATCTTCGACTATCAGTCTTATGCGTCTTGGCATCGACCAGAACATATGTAGCGGGTGCACATCTTTCTGATAAGTTTCGCTCCCCTTCTTTGCACTGACTCGAGTTTTACCTAACCATGGGAACACAGTGTCACTGTGTAAATCTGGGGCGGAGTAACGTTCATCATTAGGCGCAACGTTTAACCACAGTTTTTGCCAGAGCGGGGAGTTTTCATTTTGTGGCATTACCAAGGTAGTAAGCGGGCCACCACCACGAAGTCCGGTACGATGTCCCTGCCCACCAGCAGGAGCATTTATCTGGAGAGTAAAAAGCGCCAAAACCGCCATAGGCAAAGACATAACTTCACCAATCCCTCTTTTAACAAAGTGATCGGTATTCAGCTTTAAGCCATTTCCACCTGGCGCTTCGATGAGTAACCCCGAAACTGAGGTTGGCTTTGCCTCATCCAAACTATCAAAGTCTTGCATGAAAAGCGGGCCATCACCTGTGGCATTGAATGCATGTTCTGCTTTGGAAAAAGCTGGCCGAAGGGCATCTTCTGTTGGTGGTTCAAGATAGTTATCTTTCCATTCGAACTCATCATCAGGCGCGAAACAGGTTTGCAATAGCCCAATCGCAAACTGATAGGCTGCGCCCTGAAAATCAGCCCTTGGTAGTGCAAAGTCGATGACTTCTGGTTTTGCAATGGCGGTTATCGGCAACGTTTTTTCAGCGATGCTTCCATCTGGTTGTTGCACGTTAAACAACAGCCAAGGCTCTTTGAGTAGGTTCATAACTCTTCCTTGATGATTTTTTGATAAAAACCAGAGACTGGAGAGTAACCAAAGCGTTCATCCTGTTCTGGTATCCAACATTGTTTGAATTTAAGCACTGGGTATTTCGCGATCAATTTATCCAATTGCTCCTGATATTTTTCCGGCACTGGGCTTAAATTGTCTGCGTACTTATTTTTTGCGAGTTTCAGCGTACTTAACTGTATTGCATGCTGTTTATGCTCGCACCAAAAAGTTAACCGTTCCTGCGCATCTACTTTTAATAGCACAATCTGCACTTCTTCCCGCTCACTGAGCCGGGTATTAATTTCAACCTCATCTTCTTCCCAGCGCCCACGGTTTGTTATTTGATATCCCGTTTCCCAGTTGAGCTTTCTGGCAAATGCCTGATTTTCTCTCGCTCTTTCATCGCCCATAACCCTTTGCTCCTGGGCAATTAAGCTGGCCGGAATTTGCTCTCTCCCTTCATCGCTATACACCGCTTCGATTAACTGTCTGGCATTCTCGGGCATGCGCATGGTGCCTAATTTCAGCAACTCTCTCATTCCCAGCCATAGTCTGCCGGCCGATGGGTATACATAGCTGGTATTTCTGAAGTCTTGTCTTACCCAGTCTTCACCCGGCTTATCGGACCAATGTGGTGCATGCACAATTAATTCGGGTTGACCCCGCTGATCTGGTTTACCCGGTGTAAACTTACCCTGCTTATCTCGGGAATGCCGGTGCAATCGTCCGGCTCGCTGAATCAAATCATCAATTGGGCAAATATCAGAAATCATTAGATCACAGTCCGCATCCAAACTTTCCTGAAAAACCTGAGTCGCTATTAGGACCTTACCGGCTCGAGAGCCTGCATCAGCGTGCTTTCCGAATACATTTAAAACTTTTGCTTCGATAAGATTTCTATCATTTAGGGTGAACCGGCTATGAAATAAAATACAATCATCGGGGTTACTCATTTGAGTAGATAAAGTTGAATATGCTGCTAAAGCATCATCAACAGAATTTCGCACCCAAACTACGCAGACTCCACTTTCTATGGTGTTGATAATGCGCTCAATACAACTCGCTTCATCATGGAGAAAGGTCACCGTTACAGCTCTACTCACTGCTTCCCGACTTGGCATCGTATGTTCTTGAACTGGATTTTTTGTTCCGGGCGCAACGTGAGTGGCAAGAGGAAAATCAGAGAAACTGGTTTTCTTGGGTAAGATCACTTCGCTCCCTGTTGCCACTTGCCATATTTCTACCAGCTTCTTACGCTGTTTGAGGGGTAATGTGGCCGTTAATAAAATAACGCTACCGCCTTGATGTAAATGCAGTTTTAGTAATCCTTCCAGCAGTTCAAACATGTATTCGTCTGCTGCATGGACCTCATCGAAAACCAGCACCTTATTGTGTAACCCTAAAAGCCTTAGTGATTGATGTCTTTTGGGTAGCACCGCCAGTAGTGCCTGATCGATAGTGCCGACACCTACCGGCGCAAGCAGCGCTTTTTTTCGAGAGTCGGCTAGCCATCTATGACATTCTGCGAGTGCGGTTTTGTCTTCTGCGTTGTAATCAGAGTTATCTTTGCCTGAGGTAATAACCGTTTGCTGAAAGAGCGGGTTCATCTCTCGAGCGCCATGAGCCAACACAATACTGGGCTTTTTTGCCACTGATTCATACATACTAAGGTAATGTTCGGTCACCCGTTTATACATAGCATTGGACGTAGCCATTGTGGGTAACCCAAAATAGAAGCCGCTCGCCACACCTTTTTCCATAAGCCGGTGAGCTAATGTGAGCGCTGCTTCTGTTTTACCCGCCCCTGTCACGTCTTCGAGTATGAATAGCTGTGGAGTATCTGTGATCTCTACTTTCTCAGCCCAACTCTGTAAAGGTGTTGGACTAAAGCCAAAGCTATTCTCAACCGAAAGGAATGGCGCAACGTTGAATGACCGAATGAGTTGCTTGCTTTCAAGTGCCCTCTTGGCTTGCTTTTTGGCCGTTTGCCAATAAATGTCTAACGGCATTTCGTCTGAAACATAAGGAAAGTCGGCTTGATCTGAGCCTATCCAGTCACACAGCACTGCTATACCTGCAATGTGCCAGCTGACTTGCTTTAGTTTTACAAGCCAGTCTGAGTCATTTTGGATCATGACCTCGGTAAACTCTGGTTGAAACAGTGTGATTAGATCTAAAGTAAATGCTTCTGAAGCACTAAGATTTTGGCTTTCCGTAAATCCTTCAATTCCCGGTTCATCAAGCTCTACCGGCACACCATGATGCCCCAACATACAATCCATGATGATATTTAAGGGCTTTGTTAAATACTTTAGCTGTCTTCTATTTAATCCGTGGCCTTCTGTACATCGTTCACAGATTTGTTGGCGCAGTTTTCGCCAAAACCAGGTACCCAGCCTATCATGGCGATAATGCGAACCGTCGTAGCTCTTTCGACTATTGGTCAAGATGAGTTTTGTTGAATCGCTTGAATACAAAGCCTGAAAGGCAGAAGCAAATTTCCCCAGATCATGCATCGCCATAAAAAAGCTCATCAGGGATTTAAATTGATCTCGAGGTATTGCCAAATAATCGCTTAATTCACCAGCAAGCTTGGTATCAGTGTCAAGCCACTCATAACACACAGCCGCCACATCCAAACAATGGTAAGGCAAGAGGTGATAATCTGCGCCCGACTGCTCACTGTCTTTTTTAGCTTTACCCCAATATCTAAAATAAGGAGGTAGTTCCTTATCCATGCTATTCCTTCATATTCGGAAAATACTGTTTAAGTACATTTCCATATTTCTACCTCATCTACAATAAGGTAAATAAAACCAGTAAATTAAGTTTACCGATTGTGTGGGCTTACATCGGCTAGTTACCGAATAGCCATTCTTTTACGTCGCTTTCGTTTACCAGTACAAGCTGCTGCTGTTGAGGTGTTTTCGCTAGAAACTCGGTTCTTACGCGCATTTCTTGAATCAAGTATTGGGCTAATGCGGGCTTTATCTTAATCAGTAATTCGCCGTTCTTCATCTGATAGTCTTGCTCAATAACAGCGCTTTGCGCTTTTGAGAACCTTGGATCGGGCTGTATTCGCAAAAAGATTTCTGTATTCCAACCTGGATCATCTTTTTCAAAAAATGTGGCTTGATCCATTAACAACGGTGTGCCGCGGAAACGGCTTAATACAAAATCACGAAATTCAGAGCGATACTCACAATACCCTCTCAAGTGCCAACGTAAACCAGTTTTAACGAGAGAATGAGGCTGAATTACTCGATCTTCAAACGAAGACGTGTTCAGTGACAAGTATTCAACGTCAACGCGCCTCCGTTGTTTAATTGCACCTATGAGCCCTCGCATTACCTGGGGGCTTACTCGCCTTGAAGGGATCTTCAATTCAGTCGATATTGAAGATTGATTTGAGCTACTCGTTTTAGCGCGATAGCCGTTTAGCCAATCTAAATACTCGGCAACATCAGTAGATATAAATTGGGCGTTGAATTCAGTCTGTGTTTGATGCGCTTTCACACTACGGTTGTAGATTAGCTGTGAGGGATAAAGGGAATTGTAAGCTGATAAATATTTCTTGGCCTGTGTAGCACTTATAAAAAATGCATCAATAAGATCTTTACTATTTACTTTTCCTTGCCAATACGCAAGCAGTTCAATTAGCCAAAAATACTTCGATTCCGCTTTGTCTTCCATGATAGTGATCAGTCAAAAATTGCCGTCCTTACTTAATACGCTAACATTAATTTGCAACTTTAGTTACTTTTTTGAAAAAAAAGACGAACCAACCAGTTCGCCTTATAATTCAAATTAGTGTTAGCAGCTGAGCTACTAGAGCTACACCAACCTACTCCTCAACATAACTCTCGATGCTAGGGCATGAACAGATCAGGTTGCGGTCGCCGTAAACGTCATCAATACGGTTAACCGTTGGCCAGAACTTGTTTCTGTGTACTTCTGGTGCTGGGTACGCCGCTAGCATGCGGTCGTAGCTGCGGTTCCAGTCGCTGTCACAGATGTCAGCTAGCGTGTGTGGTGCGTTGTGTAGCGGGTTATCAGTCGCATCCCACTCGCCGCTTTCTACTTTCTCAATTTCTTGGCGAATGCTAACCATCGCGTCAATGAAACGGTCTAGTTCATACTTCGCTTCCGACTCGGTGGGCTCAATCATAAGCGTACCCGCTACTGGGAAGCTCATGGTTGGCGCGTGGAAACCGTAGTCGTTTAAGCGCTTCGCAATGTCTAGCTCGGTTACACCGCTTGCTTCTTTAAGCGGGCGAAGGTCAATAATACATTCGTGCGCTACGCGGCCATTGTTGCCTTTGTAAAGCACTGGGAAGTGCCCTTCTAGCTTCTTCGCCACATAGTTAGCGTTAAGAATAGCTACTTCGGTTGCACGGCGAAGGCCAGCGCTGCCCATCATCTTGATGTACATGTAGCTAATAGGCAGAATAGATGCACTGCCCCATGGCGCTGCCGATACCGCACCACAGTCTTTACCTGCCGTTTCTACGTTAACAACCGTGTGGTTTGGTAGGAATGGAGCAAGGTGCGATTTAACACCAATTGGTCCCATACCTGGGCCACCGCCACCGTGTGGAATACAGAAGGTTTTGTGCAGGTTAAGGTGCGACACGTCTGAACCAATGAAGCCAGGTGACGTAATGCCCACCTGCGCGTTCATGTTCGCGCCGTCCATGTAAACCTGACCGCCGTGCTCGTGAACGATGTCACAAATCTCGCGTACGGTTTCTTCATATACACCGTGGGTAGACGGGTACGTGATCATGGCGCACGATAGGTTTTCACCTACTTCTTCTGCTTTTTTGCGAAGGTCGTCAAGGTCTACGTTACCGTTAGCGTCACAAGCTACTACTACCACTTTAAGGCTAACCATTTGCGCAGACGCTGGGTTAGTACCGTGGGCCGAGCTTGGAATTAGGCACACGTTTCTGTGACCTTCGCCACGGCTTTCGTGGTAACGCTGAATAGCCAATAGGCCAGCGTATTCACCTTGTGCACCTGAGTTAGGCTGCATAGAAAGCGCGTCGTAGCCCGTTACGTTAATGAGCCACTCGGCTAGCTCGGCAATCATTTCTTGATAGCCTACTGCTTGGTCTAGTGGAGCAAACGGGTGAAGCTGACCGAATTCAGCCCATGTTACTGGGATCATTTCAGCCGTTGCGTTTAGCTTCATGGTGCACGAACCCAATGAAATCATTGAGTGGTTAAGCGCCAAGTCTTTGTTTTCAAGGCTCTTGATGTAACGAAGCATCTCTGTTTCAGAGTGATACTTATTAAACACTTCGTGCGTTAGGAAGTCACTTGTACGTACTAAACCTTCAGGAATAGATTTCACGTCTTGCGTGGTTACTTCTGCGTCTAGGCCTTCCACAGTTAGGCCGTGATCTTCACCAAGCAGTACGTCGAATAGCGCAACAATGTCTTCACGTGTGGTGGTTTCGTCTAGCGACACACCTACCGCACCTTCAAGGTCAGCACGTAGG